>Ga0315908_10000032_pt1 | contig 118498 bp, 109 predicted proteins | sample LakEriMetagenome_12_FD_203520 | JGI IMG/M metagenome (GOLD analysis project Ga0315908, IMG submission 203520) | Freshwater fungal communities from buoy surface, Lake Erie, Ohio, United States - Buoy 4 MA124 | ecosystem: Environmental > Aquatic > Freshwater > Lake > Lake biofilm | place: USA...
AGGCCGCATCGGCGATGTTATCCAGCAGGAATCCATGCGGGCCTTTTGGCACAGAATGCGAGGCTATGGCAGTTTTGGAAGCCTCTTCAGTCACGCATTTGCCCGCGCTTGGCGTAGAATTCTTCATGTGGGTAGAAAGTCATCTTCGCATGCCAGCATAGAATCCTCACCCCATTGGGCCTATCAAAGAACGCTGTCACGCTATCGCCCAGCTCCCATTGATGTCACGGTGAGTTGCTTTATTGCTCTGCATGGACGGCATCTGGATACTGATGTTCATCAATGGAAAAGGCTCGCACCATGTGTGCGATTGTCTTATCTTCATGGAATGCACCATTCCGTTGTGACCTCCAATGCTGAGGCTCTCGGCCTTGCCATTCGGCATGATCTTTCATATCAGCCATAGTCACAGCAGCGGTATTTGCATCCCGCTCGCATCATCTTTCTTGATTTGTTCGAAGAAGCGACTGGCGTCGGCTCTTATCTCCGCACGCCGTTCCGGATCCATTTTTGCCAGGGTTCGGTAAGGCATGGACATGCGCGGGTTTTTGGCGAGCGCGGCCTCATTCTCGATCATGAAATTCCAATAGAGAAAATTGAAGGGACAGGCCTGCGATCCGCTCTTGCATTTCACATCATAAGCGCATGTGCGGCAATAATCTGACATGCGATCTATATAGGCGCCCGATGCTGCATAAGGTTTGGAGGCCAGTAGGCCGCCATCGGCAAACATGACCATCCCATGGACATTGGGCAATTCCACCCATTCATAGGCATCCGCATAAACGGCCAGATACCAAGCCTCGATCTCGCCGGGATCGATGCCGGCAAGAAGGGCGAAGTTTCCTGTCACCATCAGCCGTTGGATATGATGCGCATAAGCATTGGCGCGCGTTTCTGCGATCACTTGCGCCATGCAATTCATTTTCGTGTTGCCGCTCCAGAAAAAGTCAGGCAGCGGCCGGACCGCACTCAGGGCATTGGTGCGGGCATAGTCGGGCATATGACGCCAATAAATGCCGCGCACATATTCCCGCCAGCCAAGAATTTGACGAATGAATCCCTCAACGGCATTCAGCGGCGCATGGCCCTGACGCCAAGCAACTTCAGCGGCAAGGCAGATTTCTCGTGGAGTGAGAAGTCCGCAATTCAGATAGGGAGACAGGATTGAATGATAAAGGAAAGGCTCGCCGCTTTTCATCGCATCCTGATAATCGCCATAGAGCGGCAGGCATGATTCAATGAAATGATCGAGCGCCTCAAGAGCGTCCTTGCGTGTGACGGCCCAGCCGAAATTCTCAAGATCGCCGAAATGGGAAGAAAAACGTTTGGCCACCATGTCGAGAACTTCACGCGTGATTTCATCGGGTTCGAATCTTTCCCGTTTTGGCGGTCTGATTTTGGCAGGCAGGGCCTTGCGATTGTCGTGATCGAAATTCCATTGGCCGCCGGCAGGCTCATCGCCGTCCATCAGCAGGCCGGTTTCACGCCGCATCTCGCGATAGAAAAATTCCATGCGATAGGATTTTCGACCCTCTGCCCATCGGGCAAATCGGCTGCGTGAGCAGAAAAAACGATCATCGTCGCGAAGTTCGACAGGCAATCCGAAATCGGCGCTCCAATTCCGCATGGCATCGAAAAGACGCCATTCGCCGGGCTCTGTCAGGATGATTTTTTCCGGTTGATGCCGGGCAATGGCGCGTTTCACCTCGCCGCTGAATGTGCCTGTATTGTCCTTGGCGTCCAAGCGGACATAGTCGACGCGAATGCCTTCTCTTTCCAGATCGGCCGCAAAGTGACGCATGGCCGACAGAATGAGGGCGATCTTTTGCTTGTGGTGAGGCACATAGAGCGTCTCTTCATCGGCCTCGACCATGAGGACAATGTCGCTGGATTTATTCAGCCCGTCGAGCGCGCTGATCTCGCGGGTGAGTTGATCTCCGAGAATGAGGCGGAGGGCTTTCATCGGGCTGATCCATATTTCAGTCTGGGCGCGTATCTCATCTTGTTCGATACGTACGCCGGCAGCCTATGGTTCAGAGGATTGACACGTGGCCAAAATGACGAAGAAGGGCGATCTTCCGCAGAAAGTCTGCGTAACATGCAGTCGCCCCTTCGCATGGCGGAAGAAATGGGCAAAGGTTTGGGATGAAGTCCGCTATTGCTCCGATCGCTGCCGCGCAGGGCGCAGCTCATCTTCGCCCAAGGCGTAAACGCATATTACCCGCTAGAGCGCGTCATGGATACCCAGGCCCTGCTTCGCGCTTCCGGATCGGCATGGCCAAGAACATCGGTTGAGACGGCCGCACTATCGGCGCCTGCATCCAGAACCGCGCGCGCGCGCTCGAGCGTGAGGCCGCCGATGGCGACAAGCGGCAGATCGCCGACAAGCTTTTTCCACTCGTTGACACGCGCGACACCCTGCGGCGCCCAATCCAGCTGTTTGAGCGTGGTTGGAAAAACCGGACCGAGCGCTACATAGTCGGGCTTGATCGACAAGGCACGTTCCAGCTCTGCAGGATCATGCGTGGAGATTCCAAGCCGGCATCCGGCGCGGCGGATGGCAGCCACATCGGCATCTTCCAGATCTTCTTGCCCGAGATGGATAAAATCGCATCCTTCCTCGATTGCGAGCTGCCAATGATCGTTGATGACAAGCGTGGTGGAATGGCGAGCGCAGAGATTTTTGGCGCGCCGGATTTCCTCTCGCAATTCGACATCCGGCCGGTTCTTCATGCGCAATTGCATAAGCTTGATCCCCTGCGGCAGCAGGCGATCGAGCCAGTGCATTCCATCGATGATGAGATAAAACGGGTCGATTTTCATTTCTGCTTCTTTTTGAGCCAATCGTGGAATTGGGCAATTTCCTTTTCCTGTTCACGAATAATGGCCTCGGCCATTTTCCGGATCTCAGGATCCTTACCATATTGAAGGACGATTCTGGCCATGTCGACCGCGCCTTGATGATGCGGGATCATGCCGCGCACGAAATCGGCATCTGCATCGCCGCTGAAGACAATATTCATATCGCGATGCATTTTCTCATTGGCGGCTGCATAGGCCTTTGTGGAAGGACTTGCAGCAGCAGCGGCTGTCGGTTTTGGCGCAGAATGGCCATGGTGATGTGGCGACTGGGCTGCCAGAGGTGTGACGAGGAGGAGCGAGATGAAGGTCAGGGCGAGACGCATGGTTTCTCTCTCTTTCGGTTTCAGTCGATGGTTTGGACACGCAGACGCAAGGCATTGGTGATGACGCTGACAGATGACAGAGCCATAGCGGCTGCTGCAATCACAGGCGAAAGCAGGAGGCCGAAAATCGGATAGAGAAGACCGGCTGCAATGGGTACGCCGGCTGCATTATAGACGAAGGCAAGAAAAAGATTTTGGCGGATATTTCCCATTGTCGCTTTGGAAAGCTGCCGCGCGCGCACAATGTGCATCAGATCGCCGTTTAAGAGCGTGATGCCTGCGCTTTCCATGGCGACATCCGTTCCGGTGCCCATGGCAATGCCGACATCGGCTGCAGCAAGGGCTGGTGCATCATTCACGCCATCGCCTGCCATTGCCACGACGCGGCCCTCATTGCGCAATTTCTCGACAATTGCGCGTTTGGTTTCAGGCAGAACTTCTGCCTCAACGCGATCAATGCCGAGTTCTCGCGCAACAGCCTGCGCCGTGGTGCGATTGTCGCCGGTCAGCATGACAATATTTAGGCCCTCTTGCCGGAGGCGGCGCAAAGCTTCCGGCGTGTTTTTCTTCACCGGGTCGGCAATGGCGATGATTCCGGCGAGCGTCTGGCCATGGCCAAGAAAAACTACCGTTGCACCGCTCATCCGTAATCTTTCGCTTTCCTCTTCCATGGATGATGTCGAAATACCGAGGCTGTTTAGAAATTTTGCATTGCCTATGACGACTTGTTTGCCTGCAACAAAACCTCTCGCACCTTTGCTGACCGGTTGGTCAAAATCTTCTATTGGGAGAAGCGCGAGATCTTGCTGCTTGGCAGCCGCCACAATAGCCGCCGCCAGCGGATGTTCGCTGAGTGCTTCCAGGCTTGCAGCCAGGCGCAGCAAATCCGTTTCATTGCTGCTTTCTGTCGGCACAATGGCGGTGACGCGTGGTTTGCCTTCAGTCAATGTGCCGGTCTTGTCGATAACCAGAGTGTCGACTTTTTCCATGCGCTCGAGCGCTTCCGCATCGCGGATCAGCACGCCCATTTGCGCGCCGCGCCCCACGCCCACCATGATCGACATGGGCGTTGCAAGGCCAAGCGCGCAGGGGCAGGCAATGATCAGAACGGAAACTGCAGCGACAAGACCGAAAGTCATGCGCGGTTCGGGCCCGAAGAGCGACCATCCGATAAAGGCGGTTGCGGCAGCCGCGACCACAAGCGGCACAAACCACCCCGAAACCTGATCGGCAAGGCGCTGGATCGGTGCGCGACTGCGCTGCGCATTGGCGACCATTTGCACGATTTTCGACAGCATCGTGTCGCGCCCGATTTTTTCGGCGCGCATGATGAAACTGCCTGTCCCGTTGATCGTCCCGCCAATGACTTTGGCGCCGGGCTCTTTCATCACCGGCATGCTTTCGCCCGTCACCAGCGATTCATCGACTGATGATCGGCCTTCAAGCACGGTTCCGTCGAGGGGCACTTGATCGCCTGGGCGTATGCGCAAGCGGTCGCCCAGATGGGCCTGATCGAGGCTGATGGTTTCCTCGCTCCCGTCGTCCCGCAAGCGGCGTGCATTTGTGGGCGTAAGATCGAGCAAAGCGCGAATGGCGCTGCCTGTCTGCGCGCGCGCACGCAATTCGAGAACCTGACCGACAAGCACGAGAATGATAATGACAGCGGCGGCCTCAAAATAGATCGGCACCGATCCGTCATGATTGCGAAAGGCGGGCGGGAACAGGCCGGGGATGAATGTCGCGATGAGGGAATAGACATAGGCCACGCCTGTGCCCATGGCGATCAGCGTGAACATGTTCAATTGACGCGTGATGAGCGATTGCCAGCCGCGTTCGAAGAAAGGCCAGCCGGCCCACAGCACGACAGGCGTGGCAAAGGCGAATTGCACCCAATTGGACATTTGCTGCGGCAGCAAATGTCCACCGATGAGATGTCCGCCCATTTCCAGCGCGACTACAGGCAGGGCAAGCGGAACGGCAATTTTTAGCCGTCTTGTGAAATCGATGAGCTCATGATTGGGCCCCGCATCGGCGCTTGGCATGTCGGGTTCGAGCGCCATGCCGCAGATCGGACAGGAGCCCGCACCGACCTGTTTGATTTCGGGATGCATCGGGCAGGTGAAGATCGTGCCTTCCGCTACGGGCTCAGGCGGTGGTGCGGGCTTTTCGCCTGTGTAGCGCTCGGGGTCGGCCTCGAATTTTGTTTTGCAGCCGGGTGAGCAGAAATAGAATGTTTTCTTGGCATGGCGCAGCACGTGTTTGGCAAAGGCGGTCGAGACTTCCATGCCGCAAACCAGATCCTTGGCCTTGCGTGTCAGATAGATGTCGGGGTCGGCCTCGAATTTGGTCTTGCAGCCGGCGCAGCAAAAATAGAAATCATGCTCGCCGTGGCGGGTATGATGTTTTGCGCCCTCAATGGTCACGCTCATGCCGCAAACGGGATCGAGCGCCTTTTCGGTCATTGGCGGCGTCAGGCCACTATGGCCGCTGCAGCAAGAGCCGTGATGCTGATCTTCGCCGCTCATGGACCTGCCCCACTTGATAGACCTTCAAGATTATTGATACACCTTCCCATCGTTGGAAGGTCAAGGACAGATATGAATATCGGGACTGCAGCGATCGAGAGCGGCGTCAGCGCCAAAATGATCCGCCATTATGAGGCCATTGGCCTGCTGGCGCCGGCGGCGCGGCGGGAGAATTCCTATCGCGATTACGGCACGCGGGAAGTGCATGAATTGCGCTTTATCGGTCGGGCGCGGCGGCTTGGCTTTTCCATTGAGGAAATTCGCGTCCTGATCAATCTGTGGCGAGACGGCAAAAGGCAGAGCCGGGAAGTGCGGCGTGTGGCGATGGCTCATCTCCAGGACCTTGAAACGCGCATCGCCGAAATGCAGGCGCTGGCGCAGACGCTGCAAAAGCTGGTTGCCGATTGCCGCGGCGATTCACGCCCCGATTGCCCCATCCTCGACGATCTCGGCAGCAGCTGTTGCACATAGAAGCTGCGGGCCGCCGAAATGGTTCAAAGACGGAACAGCGGGCCGCAATCGTGCACAGCGCCATCATCCTCGCCAAGGGCGCGGGCACGTGGAACATCGAAACCGAAGAGATCGAGGTAAAGCGCCGACCATGGCGTAAGCGGATCGCGCGCATGGGGATCGCCCGGCGATAGCCAGGCAATATCGGCTGCCTCTTTGGGGTTGATGCGCGGCATGGCCTCGACAAGGCCGACGAAGAGATCGACGCATTCATGTTCGACAAGATGCCCAACCCGCGCACGATAGCGCACGCGCGCCAATGGTTTTAGCGGCATGCGCAGGCGCAATTCGTCATGCAGTCTGCGTTGTGCTGCCGCAAGCGATGTTTCGCCGGCCATCTGGTGGCTGCAGCAGGCATTCGTCCACATTCCACCGCAATGATATTTGGTTGTTGCGCGTCTTTGCAGCAATTGGCGGCCGTTGCGATCGACGAGGATGATTGAAATGGCCGCATGGTAGAGCCCGCGCATATGGGCGGCATGTTTCCCCATTGTGCCGGTGGGCCTGTCCTGCTGATCGAGCAGAACCACGTCGCGCGTCGATGGGCGCGGGCCGGCAGGAGTATCTCTTCGGTCTGATGTCATGTTTTTCTATGCCTGACTTCAAGCTGCATCATCAAGACCAAAGCGCGATCCCGTCAAGCCGGCTTTCAATAATGGGGAGGCGGCGGCTCAGCGGGGCCGGCCAGAGTGGCGCGGCTTTCAGCGGCCTGAACGCGATCGGCAAGCTGGGTCATGCCGCGTGTAAGCTGGTCGATGATCTTCCATTGTTCGGTCAGCGCCCGGTTCAGATCCTCAATCGTCGTCGTCTGATAGGCGAGCGTCACTTCGAGCGCCTCGACGCGTAAGGCCAGCTCGTCCTCTTTCGTGCTCATAGGCTTTTCTCCCTCTCGCCATGCGACGAGCGATCCAATATGCCGACGAAAACCTGCATGACTAGCTCCGCCGGTTTGCAAACATCGGCCAGAAAAGATTGAGCGCCAAGCCGGCCATGACGAGGCCTGCGGCGATGATTTTCCATCCCGGCATCGGTTCGCCCAGCCAGAGGAAGGAGGTCGCCAGACCGAAAACCGGAACGAGCAGCGCCAGCGGCGTCACAAGGGCAGCTGGATGGCGCGCCAGCAACCAGGCCCAGGCTGCATAGCCGAAGAGCGAATTGCCGACTGCCTGCCAGATGACGGCGCCCCATGTGCCGAGATCGGCCTCCATCAGGCCGCGCGATATGGCATTGGGCCCTTCGAAAACAAGCGAGAGCAGCAAGAGTGGAGGGGCGGCAAACAGGCTCGACCAGCCGACATAAGCGACCATGTCGATACGTCTGGCGCGTCGTGCGACCATATTGCCGAGCGCCCAGCACAAAGCTGCGCCGAGCATGAGGAAGAGCCCTGCCAGCGTCGTTTCGCTGTCATTGTTCAGTCCGATGACTATCAGGCCGGATGCTGCCAGCATCAACGCCAGCCATTGTATCGGCGCAACCTTCTCGCCGTTGAAATAAATGGCAAGGCCGATGGTGAAGAATACTTGCGTCTGCGCAACAAGCGAAGCAAGACCCGGCGAGATCAGCCCATCGACCGCCAGAAACAAAAGGCCGAACTGGCCGACGCCGATGAACAGCCCATAGGCAGCAAGCTCGCTCCAGGCCAGATTGGGGCGGCGCAGAAACAAAAGTGCGGCCAGAAAGACAAGAAGAAAGCGCAAGCCCGCAAAGAGCAGCGGCGGTAAATGTTCGAGCCCCTCGCGAATGATGACGAAATTGCTGCCCCATACTGCAGCAATGGCGACGCCAAGCAGGGCATGGGGAAGCGGAAGAGCAGCGCTGCTCATTTCATGCGTTCTATATGCGTGCTGCTGCTGCCCTTGAGGCGCGCAGCTGCATACATGAGGAGCGGCACGGCTGCGACCAGAGCAGCAAAGACGCCGGCTGCAGCCAGTCCGAGAGTAGAAATCAGCGGGCCGGTGATCAGCGCAAGAACGAGGCTTGTGCCACCCGCCCAGGAATCATTCGTGCCGATGGCGCGGCCACGTGCGCCGGTCTCGACTTCATCAGCCAGAAGTGCAGTTGCCGCGACATTGGCAGCTGCCCAGCCAATGCCAACCAGAAATGTGCCGAGCGTGATCGAGACATAGCCAGTGGTCAGCGCCACCAGAGCCGCGCCGACAATGGTCAGCACAACGCCTGGATACATGACACGTTCGCGCCCGAAGCGATCGGCAAGACGTCCGATGGGAATGGAAAAAGCAAACATGCCGGCCGAATGAAACAGATGAGCCCATGCAATGGCAGTCAGCGAATGGCCGTGGTGGTGCAGGACGAGCGAGGTCAGCACCATAACGATCGACATATTTCCCTGAGCCGCACTGTTGGTGACGATGGCGAGACGCGTCGGCACATGGCGCATGAGGCTTTTGGTGGAGAAATCGCCGGCTTTGCCCGCCGCATGGGTCGGCTCGACATAGCCGGGATAATAATGGGCGAGATTCATCCCGATCTCTTTCGGATCGGGGCGGACAAAGTAAACAAGAACGGCACCGATCACGATCAGTACTGGCATCATGTACCAGGGCAGGACGAGCGGATCCCAGCGCCCATTAGCAGCAATACGCTCTGACAGATTGACCACAGCCGGGCTAAGAATGAGGCCTGCAAAAGTGCCCAGCGCAATATAGCCGAGTGCTTCGCCGCGCAGTCGCGATGGCACCATGTCGGTTGCACCGACGCGCATCTGCTGGGCCGCATTCATGCCCATGCCGAAGGCGAGGATTCCAAAAATGACGAGCGCCAGATTGCGAATGTCCTGGGCAAAGCCGATGATCAGCGTGCCCACCATGGCGAGCGCAAGGCCAAGAAGAATACCGCGTTTGCGACCGTAATGATCGGTGATCTTGCCGATCGGATAGGAAATCAGAAAACGCGAAAGCCCGATCAGCGCAACAGACAGGCCAGCCAGATCGGCCGAGCCGCTGACGCTGACAATCATCAGCGGCCCAAGTCCGTAAATGAATTGCATCCCCGCGCCCGTGAAGGATTGCGACAGCGCAAACAGAGCCATATTGCGCTTGATGAGGGCGGGAATGCGAATTGTCATGAGCCTTCGCCCTTTGTTTTTGTTGTCGTCGGCGTCATTGCGAGCGGCGCGAAGCAATCCAGAGGCCCCACATGAGGCCAGAATAGATTGCCGCGTCGCTGCGCTCCTCGCAATGGCGAGGCTATATGAAAACGGCGCCGTAAGGCGCCGTCATTTTATTCTTCCGGCACGACGCGCACAGCGCCGCGTGCGGCGCTGGTGGTGTGGGCTGCATAGGCGCGCAGCGCGGTCGAGACCTGACGCTCGCGCGCCTTCGGCTTCCACGCCTGTTTGCCGAGTGCCTCCATGCCGGCGCGGCGGCGGGCGAGTTCCTCGTCGCTGATCGCGAGCTGGATTGAGCGCTTCGGGATGTTGATCTCGATGCGGTCGCCTTCCTCGATCAGACCGATAGCGCCACCTTCCGCCGCTTCCGGCGACATATGGCCGATGGACAGGCCGGACGTGCCGCCCGAGAAGCGGCCATCGGTGATCAGCGCGCAGGCTTTGCCCAGTCCCTTCGATTTGATGTAGCTCGTCGGGTAGAGCATTTCCTGCATGCCCGGACCGCCACGCGGGCCTTCATAGCGGATGACGACGACATCGCCCGCCTTGATCTTGCCGCGCAGAATGGCATCCACCGCCTCGTCCTGGCTTTCAAACACGCGGGCCGGGCCGGAGAAGACATGAATGCTTTCGTCCACGCCCGCCGTTTTCACGATGCAGCCATCGAGCGCGATATTGCCGCTCAGCACGGCAAGGCCGCCGTCCTTCGAGAAGGCGTGGTCGGCGTCGCGGATGACGCCCTTGGCGCGGTCGGTGTCGAGATCGTCCCAGCGACGGTCCTGGCTGAAGGCTGTCTGCGTTGGCACGCCGCCGGGTGCCGCCAGGTAGAATTTGCGCACGCTTTCGGCGTCGGAGCGGCTGATATCCCAGCGGTTGAGCGCATCTGCCATGGTCGGCGCATGGACGGTCGGCGTGTCGGTGTGCAGAAGGCCTGCTTTGTCGAGCTGGCCGAGGATCGACATAATGCCGCCGGCGCGATGCACGTCTTCAATATGCACATCGGCAATGGCGGGCGCGACTTTGCAGAGTACAGGCACGCGGCGCGACAGGCGGTCGATGTCCTCCATCGTGAAGTCGATGCCGCCCTCGTAAGCGGCGGCAAGGATGTGCAGCACGGTGTTGGTTGAGCCGCCCATGGAAATGTCGAGCGTCATGGCGTTTTCAAATGCTTTGAAATTCGCAACATTGCGCGGCAGGACGCTTTCGTCATTCTGCTCGTAATAGCGACGCGCAATATCGACAATGAGATGCCCCGCCTCGATAAAGAGACGCTTGCGGTCGGCATGGGTGGCGAGCGTCGTGCCATTGCCGGGCAATGACAGGCCAAGCGCCTCAGTGAGGCAATTCATCGAATTGGCGGTGAACATGCCCGAGCAGGAGCCGCAGGTCGGGCAGGCCGAGCGCTCGATGGTCTCGACTTCGGCGTCCGAATATTTGTCGTCGGCGGCGGCGACCATGGCATCGATCAGGTCGATCTTTTTGGTGGCGCCTTCGTGGATATATTTGCCGGCTTCCATCGGGCCGCCTGAGACGAAGACGGCCGGAATATTGAGGCGCATGGCGGCCATCAGCATGCCGGGCGTGATCTTGTCGCAATTGGAAATGCAGACGAGAGCGTCGGCGCAATGGGCATTGGCCATATATTCGACTGCATCGGCGATCACTTCGCGCGAGGGCAGGCTGTAGAGCATGCCGCCATGGCCCATGGCGATGCCGTCGTCCACCGCAATCGTATTGAATTCCTTGGCGACGCCGCCCGCCTTCTCGATCTCCCGGGCAACCAGCTGGCCCAGATCCTTCAGATGAACGTGGCCGGGCACGAATTGGGTGAAGCTATTGGCCACCGCAATGATCGGCTTGCCGAAATCTTCATCCTTCATGCCGGTGGCGCGCCAGAGGCCGCGCGCTCCGGCCATATTGCGGCCATGGGTGGTGGTGCGGGAACGATAAACAGGCATGGAGCTCACCGGATTCAGCGAAAAAGGCGGGAGGCGCTTTGCTGGCGCCCCGGCCGGTCGAGGAGAGATAAAGGACGATCCCGACAAGGTCAAAACGCACGCGCGTGATGGCGTGAACTCTCATCCCTCCCGCCGGTTTGAACCTTCGGGCGGGTTGGAGGAGGCATGATGAGGATGAATCCAGCAATGGGGTTGCTCGCAGCCCTTGCCATTCTGCCAGCGACCGGCCTGGCGGCCGATCCGGCCCATGTCGGGCGCCATTACGGATATGGCCACGGGCCGGGGTGGGGCGTTCATTACGGGCAGTGCCCGGCTTATGTCGGGCACCATTATGGTGGGCCGCCACGGGCCGCCTGGGCCCATCGCCATGGCTGGGGGCAATATGCGCCGGGCTATTTCAGCTCCAGTGCTGTGGCCGTTGGCTCTTTCGTCTGCCGACGTGATCCGGCCTATCGAATGGATCCGCGCTGTTAGGCGTCAAAATCGCCTGATTGCCCAAGCTATGGCCAATCTGTGCTCGCCCTGCAGGCGGGACGGGCACGTGCGGCCCGCAAATCCCCCGCCCGCCCAATTGGCTCGTCTTTTGCTCAGCACTCATCACCTGCCGGACTTTCTGGAAGCTCGTCCGGCGGCTCGCCCCTTTGGGCGTTTCCTCCCTGACTTGCCCGCTCCTCTTCGGGGGAGCGGGTTTTTCTTGCGGCCTGCAGGGAGCCCGAAGACTTGTGCTGCTACGCATGCGCTACCGATTATCGGGATCGTCGTCGCCACCATCCTGCCATTTGTGAATTGATACTCATGTTGCGTTCGCATGCAGCGAGCAACGGAAACCTTGGCTTGGATGCTGCGTTGTCAAGCGGGGCTGTAACCGCAAGCATCTGCTGCGAAGCGTTGCAGGCACCATTCGGATCGAGGATGGGATATGACCTTTGCGCAAGATCTCCTGACCCGATATTCGGAAAATTTTCAGAACCGACGCGAAATCGAAATGTCGGTGCCCGAATATCTCGAACTCTGCCGCAACGATTCCATGGCCTTTGCAAGTGCGCCCGAGCGCATTCTTGCAGCTATTGGCGAGCCGGTGATTGTCGATACCAGCAAGGATGCCCGGCTTGGGAGAATCTTTTCCAATCGTTCCATTCGAACCTATCCGGCGTTTGCCGAATTTTTCGGAATGGAAGATACGGTTGAACGCATTGTCGCTTTCTTTCGTCATGCCGCTCAGGGGCTCGAGGAACGCAAGCAGATTCTTTATCTGCTTGGCCCTGTGGGTGGCGGCAAATCCTCACTGGCTGAACGATTGAAAGCGCTGATGGAGGCCAAGCCCATTTATGTGCTGAAGGCCGGCCAAGAGATCAGCCCCGTTTTTGAATCCCCGCTTGGCCTGTTCGATCCTGAGATCATGGGCGCAGAACTGGAGGAGAGGTTCAACATTCCGCGCCGTCGGCTCAGCGGTCTCATGTCGCCCTGGTGCTTGAAGCGGCTGGATGAATTTGGTGGCGACATTACGCAGTTCAAGGTGGTCAAGCTCCTGCCCTCGCGCCTGCGCCAGATTGCTGTCGCAAAAACGGAGCCTGGCGATGAGAACAACCAGGATATTTCCTCGCTTGTCGGAAAGGTCGATATTCGCAAGCTTGAGATGCTCGCCCAAAACGATCCTGATGCCTATTCCTATTCGGGCGGGCTCAATCGCGCCAATCAGGGCATTCTTGAATTCGTTGAAATGTTCAAGGCGCCGATCAAAATGCTGCATCCCTTGCTGACGGCAACGCAGGAGGGCAATTACATCGGCACAGAAAATATCGGCGCCATTCCTTTTGCCGGCATCATTCTGGCCCATTCCAATGAGAGCGAATGGCAGGCTTTTCGGACCAATAAAAACAATGAGGCTTTTCTCGATCGCATTTACCTCATCAAAGTGCCCTATTGCCTGAGGAGCACTGAAGAGCAGAAAATCTATGAAAAGCTCATTCGTGGATCCGAACTGTCCAATGCGCCCTGCGCACCGGCGACACTTGAAATGCTCGCGCGCTTTTCCGTTTTGTCGCGCCTGAGGTTGCATGAAAACTCATCCATGTTTTCCAAGCTGCGGGTTTATGATGGGGAGAGCATTCGCGAGACCGATCCGCGCGCGCGATCTTTGCAAGAATATAAAGATGCTGCAGGCTCCGATGAAGGCATGGACGGCATATCGACACGCTTTGCCTTCAAGGTTCTGGCGGCTGCTTTCAATCATGATTCTGTCGAGATCGGCGCAGATCCAGTTCACCTCATGTTCGTGCTCGAACAGGCTATCCGGCGCGATCAGCTGCCACCTGATATTGAAAAGCGTTATATTGAATTCATCAAGGCGGAGCTTGCGCCCCGTTATGCTGAATTCATTGGGCACGAGATACAGAAAGCCTATCTCGAGAGCTATCACGATTATGGGCAGAATCTCTTCGATCGTTATGTCGATTATGCCGATGCCTGGATCGAGGATCTGGACTTCAAAGATCCTGACACCGGCCAATTGCTCGATCGCGAATTGCTCAATCAGGAATTGACCAAGATCGAAAAGCCTGCGGGCATCGCCAACCCAAAAGACTTTCGGAATGAAGTGGTCAAGTTTGCGCTTCGTTCGCGCGCCGCCCATGGCGGTCGGAATCCCTCCTGGACGAGTTATGAGAAAATCCGCGAAGTTATCGAGCGGCGCATGTTCAGCCAGGTTGAAGATCTTCTGCCGGTCATTTCCTTCGGCTCCAAGAAGGATGGCGAGACGGAGAAAAAACATTCGGATTTTGTGATTCGAATGGCCGCGCGCGGATATACCGAACGTCAGGTCCGTAGACTCGTTGAATGGTACATGCGGGTGAAGCAATCCGCCTGACGGAGATGCTGGATGTATGTCATTGATCGCCGCCTGAACCCGTCAGGCAAAAGCTTGCCGAACCGGCAGCGATTCCTGCGGCGTGCGGGCGCAATCCTGCGCGAGGCCGTGCGGAATGTGTCCGCTTCTCGCCCGATCCGTGACATGGGCGAGGGTGGCACTGTCATCATTCCGGCGCGCGGGATTGATGAGCCGTCCTTCCGGACCGGGCGTGAGGGCGTGCATGGTCGCGTTCTGCCCGGCAACAGAGAATTTCTGGAAGGCGATCGCATTGCGCGCCCGCGCAGTGGCGGCTCGGGCAAAGGCAAGGGCGCCGGTATCGGATCTGGAGAGGGCGGTGGCGGTGAGGATGAGTTTAAGGTCGCGCTTTCGGCCGATGAATTTCTGAGCCTTTTTCTGGAAGATCTCGAATTGCCTGATCTGGAGCGGCGCAAATTGTCGCAAACCGAGAGCACGGGCCTGCGCCGAGCAGGTTTTCAGCGCAGCGGATCGCCAGCCAATCTGGCTGTTTCCCGAACCATGCAAAATGCATTGTCGCGACGTATGGCTTTGCATCGACCCAAGCGGGGAGAGCTGGAAAAATTGCAGCTTGCCCTGCGCCAATGCGAAGAAGACGGCAATGATGTGGGCGCAAAGCAGCTGCGCTTCTTGATCGAAACCCATAGGCAACGCAGCCGCGCCATTCCCTATATCGACCCGATCGACATACGCTATCGTCGCTATGAGCCCTCGCCGCGCCCTATTGCGCAAGCAGTCATGTTCTGCATCATGGATGTTTCAGGTTCGATGACCGAGCATATGAAAGATATGGCGAAGCGCTTCTTCATATTGCTCTATGTCTTTTTGCAAAGACGCTACAAGCAGGTGGAGCTTGTTTTCATCCGGCATACGGATGAGGCCAAGGAGGTCGATGAGAAAACCTTCTTTGAAAGCCGCGAGACTGGCGGTACGCGCGTCTCTTCTGCACTTGAGGAGGCATTGAAAATTGTCGGCGAGCGCTATCCGGTCGGAGATTGGAATATTTACATTGCCCAGGCTTCCGATGGCGATAATGAATCTGGCGACAATGAGCGCACGACCGGGTTGATGCGCGATGGTTTACTGCCGCTGTGTCAATATTACGCCTATCTCGAGGTCGATGAGCCTCATAGCGACATGCCCATGTCGAGCCTTTGGAAGACCTATGACAATCTCGCTCCCGGCCCCGCCATGCGTCGCGTCACATTGCGTCAGGAAATCTATCCGGTGTTTCGCGAATTGTTCAGGCGACGCAAGCAATCTCTGGAGGCAGGACAGGCATGAGCGCTCTCCTCTTCGAAGGGGCCGACTGGAGTTTTGATACGATCCAGCGCATTCATGATCGCGTCGAAGAAATAGCGCTCTCAGAATTGCGGCTCAATGTCTACCCAAACCAGATTGAGGTGATCACATCTGAGCAAATGCTGGATGCCTATGCTGCATCCGGCATGCCTATTCATTACGCGCATTGGTCTTTTGGGAAACGCTTTGTCCAGCATGAGGGTTTTTATCGTAAGGGCTATAGCGATCTTGCTTATGAGCTTGTCATCAATTCCAGTCCATGTATTTCCTATGTGATGGAAGGCAATTCGGCGCTCATGCAAACGCTTGTCATTGCTCATGCTGCCTTTGGCCATAATCATTTTTTCAAAAACAATCAGGTCTTTCGTGACTGGACCGATGCTGCGGGCATTCTCGATTATCTGCAATTTGCCAGAAATTATATCGCGCAATGCGAAGAAGCTTATGGCGAGCGCCATGTTGAGCGTTTGCTCGATGCTGCCCATGCATTGATGAGCTATGGCGTGCATCGCTCTGCGCGGCGCCGCAAAATCGACTTCAAGACGGAGCAGGCGCGCGCCAAGCAAAGGCGCGACCATGACGAGCGCATGTATCATGAGCTTTGGGAGACATTGCCGGGCGGTGCCCCAAAATCCAATCTGCGCACCCGTGGTGAGAGCCTTTCAGCCATTCTTGAATTGCCGCAGGAAAATATCCTCTATTTTCTGGAAAAAACCGCGCCGCGGCTGGCGCCCTGGCAGCGCGAGATTTTGCGGATCGTGCGGCTGATGGCGCAGTATTTCCATCCGCAACGGCAAACCAAAGTGATGAATGAGGGCGTTGCCACTTATGTGCATTACAAGATCATGAACCGTCTTCATGAGAGCGGAAATATTTCAGACGGGGCCTATTTCGAGTTTCTGGCGTCACACACCAATGTTGTGTTTCAGCCGTTATTCGACGACCGACGGTTTTCGGGCATCAATCCTTACGCTCTGGGCTTTTCCATGATGCAGGATCTTGAGCGCATCTGTGTGCAGCCATCGGCTGAAGATCGGGAATGGTTTCCTGATATTGCTGGTTGCAATGATCCTGTGCCGGTCTTGCATGACATATGGGCCAATTATCGAGACGAGAATTTTATCGCTCAATTTCTGTCGCCGCGCGTCATGCGCGATTGGCGCCTGTTTCAGCTCATCGATGATCCAGCCGAATCAAGTTTGAAGGTGGAGGCCATCCACGATGAGCGTGGTTATCGTCGTATTCGTCGTGCGCTTGCACGCGAATATGATGTTGGTCATAGCGATCCCCAGATTGAAGTCGCTGCCGTCGATCTGGAGGGCGACCGACGGCTGATCCTGCATCATACAGTAAGGCACGGCAGGCTGCTTGCGTCGCGTGAGGCCAGCGAAGTGTTGGCCTATCTTGCCGACCTCTGGGGCTATCCGGTTTTGCTGCGCGAGATTGACGAGCATGGCAGAGGCATGCGCGAGCACGCCGCTGAACCACGCATACATCATTTCGACGCGTGAAGGCTGTCGTTCAGGCTGTCTGAACGCGCGGCCTGCCCGCTGCAGATTCCGATGTCAGCCAGCCCGAGATGGTGCGCCATTCGCGTGAAAGTGTGCCCAGTCCGACAAAAAGGGAGAAATGACCGCAGGGCGCAACGAGCATGCGCATGCGCGACTTTGGTGTGCCGACTTTTTCAAGAACAGCAAGGGCCTGTTCCTTCGGGACGATTTCATCCCGTGCCCCGCAAAGGACAAAAATGGGCGCGCAAATGCATGACAGATCGATGGTTTGTCCAAGCGCCTTGAAACGTCCCAAAGCCAATTCATTGCGATCAAAAATGCCGGCAATCAAGTCGCGTGTATAGCGACCCGGCAGATCGAGGTTTTTGCGGGTCCAGTTTTCATAAGCGGCGATAGCATCAAGATCGCTGCGCGCGAATGAAGCTGGATTGCGCTGCATTGTATCGATGGCAGCACGCTCGTGGCCTTGCGCCGAGCCCATCAGCCCAAGCCATTGCCCGCCATTCACGACTTCATCTTCAGGCAGCATCTGGGCATTTGCGCTCAGCTTCCTGGCAATCCAGGCCATGGGAGATGATTTGGCCGTGATATCCACCGGCGTTCCAGCAAGAACAAGGCGGCGGATTTTATTCGGGAAGCGAGCCGCAAGAATGAGTGCAAGCAGGCCGCCCTGACAAAGGCCGACGACATCGACATCGCCGCCAATGTCATCAAGGACGACATTGAGATCGGCAAGATAAGTATCGACGGAGAAAAGCCGCATGTCGGGTGAGGCCGAGCGCCAGTCGGTGACGAAGACTGGAGCTTTGCTTTCGCCAAGAATCGACACAAGCGAATGGCCGCGCATCAGATCGACAAAAGATGCGTCATGAACCGTCAGCGGAGCAATCAGGAGAATCGCACGCCCGCCATTCTTGCGGCTTGCACCAAAACGGCGCAGGCGCATGGTAGGAAGTTCGCCGACAATTTCATTTTTCGATTGGAAGGCTGGGGCTTTATCAGTCGATGTTTTCAGGCATTCAGAGAGCTGTTTCAGCCAAATTGCGCCGCTGTTACGTGCTTCTGATTTATCATTGTCGTTGCAATTTTTTTGTCTAAGACGATTTAAAAAATCCATAGGTAAAACTCCTGATCAATCAGGTCGAGTTTCACCCCCTAGCAATATCGCCCTTGCAAGAAGATTTAGCGAAGCTCTCTTGTTGGTGCAAGAAAGCTTCGCTCAAAGATTCAATTCTCGTGATGATTTTCATCTCACGTGTGGAGATTGCGCATCATTCTGCTGCTGCAGGCTGTGACTTTGCTGTTTGCATCATATGCCAGAGGCGTCCCGGTGTTGCTGGCATCGGCACATCCTTGATGCCGTAAATGCTCAAGGCATTGGCCAGCGCATTGGCAACAGCAGGAAGTGCGCCGACGCAACCAGCTTCACCTGCGCCTTTAACACCAAGCGGATTGGTTTTCGTCGGCACAGGATTGCTCTTCACTTCGATGGGGCAGAAATTATCGGCCTTCGGCATGGCGTAATCCATGAAGGAGCCGGCCAGCAATTCGCCGCTTTCAGGATCGTAAGTGAGATCTTCCATCAGCATCTGGCCGACGCCTTGCGAAACGCCGCCATGGATCTGGCCCTTGAGCAGAAGCGGGTTGAGCACAGTGCCGACATCGTCGACGACATTGTAGCGAACAATATCGACCTTGCCCGTTTCCTCATCGATCTCGAGTTCGCAGACATGGCTGCCGTTTGGATAATTCATGAGATCATTGGCATAGACAGCGCTGGCAATGAGGCCGACTTCCATGCCTTCGGGAAGATTTTTGGGATTGGTCGAGCCGCGCGCGACTTCGCTGATCGTCAGGCTCTTGTTGGTGTTGCGGCCGGTAAAGATACCTTCCTTGAAATCGATCGCATCGTCGCCCAGCATTTTGGCGGCGATTTTCGTTGCTTTGTCGACGATCTTTTCCGCAGCCAGATGGAGCGCAGAGCCGCCGACCGTGGCCGTGCGCGAGCCGCCTGTGCCCTCGCCGAAGAACACGGCATCCGTGTCGCCCTGCACATAATGCACGTCATCGGGCTTCATGCCCAAACGATCGCAGACGAGCTGTTTGAAGACGGTTTCATGCCCCTGGCCTTGCGTCACCGCGCCAGAAAGAATCGTCACCGTGCCGGAGCGATCGAAGCGGATTTCTGCGCCTTCAAAACCGGGAGCAGCAGCTTTTTCGATCGAATTCGACAGGCCGATGCCGCGCAGCTTGCCGCGCTTGCGCGCCTCAATGCGGCGCGCCTCAAAGCCTTTCCAGTCTGCCATTTCAAGAACGAGATCCATTCCCTTTTCGAACTCGCCGGAATCATAGGTGAATTTCAGCGGCGTCTTGTAGGGAAGGGCGCTTGGCGGAATGAGATTGATGCGGCGGATTTCAACCGGATCCATCTTCAGTTCCAAGGCGGCCAAATCGATAATGCGCTCGATCACATAAGCAGCTTCAGGCCGGCCATTGCCGCGATAGGGGCGCATCGGATTTGTATTGGTGAAGACGGCGGTCACATCGACATGAATGGCAGGGGTCATATAGACGCCAGCCAGCGTGCCGAGATTGGAAGTGGCTCCGCCATCGCCGCCCGGCTGCAGATAGGCGCCGACATTGGCGACAGTCTTCACATGCAGGCCGAGAAACTTGCCGTTTTTGTCCAGCGCCAGAGCGGCTTCGGTGACATTGTCGCGCGCCTGCGCGTCGGAGAGAAAAGCCTCGGAGCGTGTCGAGGTCCATTTGACGGGGCGAGCGACGACTTTTGAGGCAAAGAGCGTCAGAGCCACTTCATTATAGACACCCGATTTCATGCCGAAGGAGCCGCCAATATCGCCGGCGATCACATGCACTTTGCTTTCTGGCACGCGCAGGGTTTTGGCGAGCTGGCCGCGATAATGGATCGCGCGCTGCAGTGTCGTGTGGATCGTATAGCGATCGGCGAAAGGATCGTAATAGCCGACGCAGGCACGCGGCTCCATCGTCGCTGCAGTGATGCGGTTGATGACGAATTTATGCCGGACGATACGGTCGGCTTTGGCGAAAGCGGCTTCCGTCGCCTCTTTGTTTCCTTCGAGATGGACGAAGGAAATATTGTTGACGCAATCGTCCCATACCAGCGGCGCGCCATCCTTGGGCGCATTTTCCGTCACAATATTGGCGGGCAGAACGTCATATTCGACATCGACCATTTCGGCTGCATCAAGTGCCTGCAGGCGTGTTTCGGCGACGACGAAGGCGACGTAATCGCCGACCCAGCGCACCTTGTCGCGGGTGAGTGCCGGAAACTTGCCAGATTGCATCGGCGTGCCGTCACGCTTTTTGCGGCCCTTGGGCATGGGCAGATCGGCATAGCCCGATTGCGCCCAATCATCGCCGGTGAGGACGGCGAGCACGCCCGGCGCTTTTGCGGCGCGGGCAGTGTCGATCTTCAGGATTTTCGCATGGGCGTGCTGCGAGCGCACGACAACGCCGTGGACCATGCCCGGCATGGCGATATCGTCGGCATAACGACCGCCTCCACGGATCAGCCGGGGATCCTCAAAACGCGGTACCGGCTGGCCAAGCGCATATTCACCCATGTTCTTCCATCCCTTTTTTCGTTGACCCGGTCGGCGGCTGGAAATTGCCGTCGAGCCTGAGGCGTGGATGCCCCTGTTATCCCGTCTCTTCGACCAAAGGACAAGAGAGGGTCAGGCGGGAGCCGCCGTGACTTCGATCTCGATCCGCTTTTCCGGCGCCGAATAGCCCCCCACGCGGGTCAGCGTCACCGGGCAGGGCAGGCCGGGCATGGCCTGCCCGATCAGCGCCAGAGCTTCTTGGGGGCTTTCCTCAAGGACGAGGAAGACCGCCACGCGCCGGGCTCGGGACAGGTCGGTCCCGGCATCGGCCAAAGATGCGCGGATCGCTGCAGCAATGGCCGGCACTTGCACCGCCAGGCCCGGCCCAGTGTCGGTAATGCCGGAGAGGAAGACGAGCCCATCGAGCGTCACGAATTTCGGCGGTGCGATCGGGGGGTCATATTCGACGATTCGTTTCGCCGGTCCGCTCGCAGAAGCCAGCACTTCGAGATCGAGCTGCACGCGGGTTTCGCCGGGCAGCCGGTCGGGATCGAAGAAGGATGAGCTTGCGCCACGCAGATTGCCCGACAAAAGGGCGCGGCGTGAATCGCTTGCTTCCTGCCGGCTCTGGCGGTCGCGCGTGAACAGGCGCGAGCGCACAATATTTTCGGGGCTGAAACCCGCATCGCGAATGGCGGCCAGCGCGCTCTCCAGAGTGCGGGCCGTTTCCTCGCCGACGCTGCCCTGCGCCGGACTTGTCGCTGAAATGCGCAGCAGGCTGCGACCTTCGAATGTTGAATATTCCGAGACAATCATCGCCTGCACTCCGCCTTCATCGTCAGCTGGCGCGCTTGTCCAGCGCCGCAATGACATCGCCGACTTTCATCACATCGGCATATTTGTGGTGCAGGTCGAAGAGATTGACCTTATGCGAAATATCGCTGCGATCGAAGCAGCATTCTTCCGCCATGACCATGTGGAAGCCATTTGAATAGCCATCCACCGTTGAAGCGCGCACACAGCCAGATGTGCTTTCGCCGATCACGATCACCGTATCGATGCGCATTTGCATGAGATGTGCCAGCAGCGGCGTTCCGTAAAATCCGCTGGCGCGCTGTTTGGTGATGACAATGTCCCCGGCCTGCGGCGCCCATTCCGGACGTATGTCATAGACTTCCGGTCCGTCCTTGCTGCTGCGCCGGTTTGTTGCTTTCACGGCGCTCGGCTTGGATGCCTCGCGCGTATCGGCCGTTGTGTAGAAAATCGGCAGTCCGGCCCTGCGGGCAGCGGCGAAAAGGCGTTTGGTCGGCTCAATCGCATTCCACGCATTGATGCCGCATGAAGAGGGATAGTCCTTGGCCACTTCCGCCACCGGGCGAGGGCCTCCCTGATAGGCAAGCTCATAGAGATCGATGGCGAGCAGGGCGGCTTTCGGGCCGACATAGAGATCGCGCTTGTAGTGCTTGTAGAGATCCAGAATCTCGGCTGGAATGAGATCCTGCCAGCAATGATCTTCGAATGGGTCGATGGCGGCCATTTTATCCTCCCTTGATTTGTTTGCCTGCATTGTCAGGTGGATGGGGCCGCGAAGCAAGTCTGCCGGGCCGGGGGTTCAACAAAGTCGATGCCTTGGCTAGTATGCCGGCCTGGAGATCATGACATGACAAGTCCGATTGCGGACCGCACGGAAATCCGTCACGGCGAGACCCTGCTCACCCTGCCCGAGCGCATGGATGAGCAGGTCTATTTCATCGGGCGCATCAAAACGCCCTGGGCTGAGCGGGGCGCATGCCCAAGGGGCGGCGATGCGCAGGCGGGGCCGCTCTGCGAGATCGAGATTTTCGAGAATTTTCGGCCGGCGCTCGTTGGCATCGATCGGCACGAATATTTGCAGGTGCTGTACTGGATGCATCGGGCCCGCCGCGATCTGGCGACACAGGCACCCCATGGCAGCACGAGCTCGCCGGGCACTTTCAGCCTGCGCTCGCCGATCCGCCCCAATCCGATAGCCTCCTCATTGGTGCGCCTGATCGAGCTGCGCCCGGACCGGCTCATTGTCCGCGGGCTCGATTGCGTGGATGGCACGCCTTTGATCGATCTCAAGCCGGATGTCTGCCCCAATGCGGGGCCGCGCAAATGACGCGTGTGACGATCCGCATTGATTTCGACAATGGCCAGAATCTCGGCCATGGCAAAGTGCGCCTGCTGGAAATGGTCGATCTGCATGGTTCCATTTCATCGGCAGCGCGCGCCATGGACATGTCCTATCGCCGCGCCTGGCTGCTGGTCGATGAAGTCAATCGCATGTTCACATCGCCCGTCATCGAGACGCAATTGGGCGGCAAGGGTGGCGGCCATGCCAAATTGACAGAATTCGGGCGCATGCTTGTCGCCCATTATCGCGCCATCGAGAAGGAATCGGGCGCAGTCTTTTCCGAGCGTATTGCCTCGCTGGAAGCCAGGCTCTCAACAATGGCACCTCAGGATTGAGGCGTCAGGCGGCGCATTTGCACGATACGCCCCTCGGATATGGTTGCCACTTCATCGGCGAGCCGTTCCACTTCTTCCATGGAATGGCTGACATAGAGTGTTGGAATGGCAAAGCGCATGCGCATTCTGTCGAGATAGGGCAGAATTTCCGAGCGCCTTGCATGATCCAGAGACGCGAGCGGTTCATCCATCAGAATCAGGCGCGGACGCGCCAGAAGCGCGCGACCGATGGCGACGCGTTGCTGTTCGCCGCCTGAGAGATGGCAAATGGGGCGCTCAAGAAGCCGATCGATGCCGAGCAGATCGACGATCTCATCGAAATCGGCGGTCGGCGCGCGATCCTTGGCGAAAAATTCGCCATAAGTGAGATTGTGCCGCACGTTTAAATGCGGAAACAAACGGCCTTCTTGAAACACATAGCCGATGGCGCGCTCATGGGGCGCCAGATGAATGCGCTTTTGCGCATCGAACCAGACGCGCCCATCCACCTCGATGCGCCCGGATGCGGGGCGCGCGAGCCCGGCCACAATATTGAGCAGGCTTGTCTTGCCCGATCCCGAAGGACCGAAAATGGCGGTCACAGGCCCGCTGCATGCGAGCTTCACTTCGAGATTGAAAGCGCCGGTGCGATTTTGCACGTCAATGAGGAGGCTCACAGATCGGCCCCCTTGCGCATGATGCGCCGCGCGAGAAGTTCGGAGGCGATCAGGGCCAGCATTGCAATGGCGACAGAAACAAGCGTGAGGCGCAAGGCATTGTCATCGCCGCCAGGTGCTTGCGTGTAGGAATAGATCGACGTTGCAATGGTCTGCGTCTCGCCGGGAATGTTGGACACGAAAGTAATGGTGGCGCCGAATTCGCCGAGCGCTTTGGCAAAGCCAATGATCGCACCAGCGAGTATGCCGGGCAATGCAAGCGGCAAAGTCACGGTGAAAAAGACCATGGAAGGGCGCGCGCCGAGCGTTGCGGCTGCAGCCTCAAGCCGCGGATCGATTGCCTCAATGGCAAGGCGGATCGCACGCACGACAAGCGGAAAGGCCATGACGGCGCAAGCCAGCGCCGCGCCGGTCCAACGAAAAGAAAAGACGATGCCGCAGCACGATTCAAGCGCGCTACCCACCGGACCGCGCCGACCAAATGTGATGAGCAGCAGATAGCCCGTTACGACGGGCGGCAGGACAAGCGGCAGATGCACCAATCCATTGACAATCGACTTGCCCCAGAAATCTTTCCGCGCGAGCACATAAGCGCATGCAATCGCCAAGGGCAGGCTTGCCAATGTGGCTATGGTCGCCACTTTGAGACTGAGCCAGATGGCCGTGATTTCATCCGCCGTGAATTGCACGTTTCTTCCTATCGCAAAAAGATGAAGCCGCGTTTCTCGAAAACGCCAATGGCTGGCGCGCTTCCGAGAAAGGACAGGAAAGACGGTGCATCGGGATGGCTGGCAGAAGATGTGATCGCCACCGGATAGATGATGGTCGGGTGACTTTCTTTCGGGAAAGCGCCGATAATCTGCACTTTGGGTTCGGCTGCTGCATCTGTTGCATAGACGATGCCGAAAGGGGCTTCGTCGCGCGCCACATAGGCCAAAGCCACGCGGACATTTTCGCTCGCCGCAATTTTGTTGCGCAGGTTTGCGAAGAGACCGAAATGTTCGAGCGCGGCTTTTGCATATCGGCCTGCCGGCACAGAATTGGGATCGGGCATGGCGAGCCGCCCGCCTTTCAGCAAAGCTGCGAGATCCAGATTGCGATCGATCGTAACGCGTTGCGGTGCTCCGGCCGGGCCTACGAGCACAAGCGAATTGCCGAGCAGATTGCGGCGGCTCCCGTCCCGGATCAGGCCGCGCCGGACAAGAAAGTCCATCCATTCCTCATCGGCAGACAGGAAGAGATCGGCCGGGGCGCCCTGTTCGATCTGGCGGGCGAGCTGGTTCGAGCCGGCATAGGCGAGCACAGGGCGCGCCCCTCCTGCGGCAACGAAAAGCCCGGCAATCTCCTCCAGCGCCTCGCGCAGGCTGGCGGCGGCAAAAATCGTCAGCGGGCGGCCTTGCGCGGCGGCGCCCGCCCCAAAGAGGCACGCTAGAGCCGCCCCTGATTGGGCAAGCAGAGCCCGGCGGGTCGGGGACGTCATCTTTTTGCTCCGATATATTCTCTAGAATATAACGAAACCGGGCTTTGGCAAGTGCGCCGCCTGTGCCCTTTGCTCCAAATTGTTTTGCCGTTCCCGCTTGCCGCCCTATGTCTCTTGAGCCGGCTCAAGCTGGCGGTTCCCGATCCGAAAGGTTTTTGCGTGACAAGCGGCGCCGGCTCACCCGTTGAACCTCCCGAGAGCCCGCCGAATACGAGACGGCTGTTCTTCACCGTCTTCCCTTCGATCATGCTGCCCATGTTCATGGCCATGAGCGATCAGACGATTGTCGCCAGCGCCTTGCCGGCCATTGCCGGGGCGCTCGGCGATGTCGAGCGAATCTCCTGGCCTGTCGTCGCCTATCTGCTCGCCATGACCATTGCCGCGCCCGTCTATGGCTATCTTGGCGACCGCTTCGGCCGCCGCCGCCTGATGCTGCTGGCGCTTTGCGTTTATATCTGCTCGTCGCTCGCCTGCGCCTTTGCGCCATCGATCCTTCTGCTTGCTCTTGCGCGTTTCATGCAGGGACTTGGCGGCGGCGGCCTGATGTCGCTCTCGCAAGCGCTTATCGGCGAGGCGGTCCCGCCGCGCCAGCGCGGCCAGTTTCAAGGCTATCTTGCCGGTATCGCCGTGTCGGCTTCGGCTTTCGGTCCTGTGGCAGGCGTTTTTCTGACCGAGCTTTTTGGTTGGCGAGCGATTTTTCTGATGAATGTGCCCGTCGGAATTCTCGCCATTCTGCTCACCTTGCGGCTGAAGCCGCGGCCGGTCGTGCGCCAGGGTGAATGGCATTTCGATTTTCCGGGCCTGTTTTATTTTATCTGTCTCGTTGTTCCGGTGCTGCTGGCGCTCGATCAGATCCGGGCTTTCGATGTTGAGCGGCGGCCGCTCATTCTTGCCATGCTGGGCACGGCTGTTGTGGCTTTCGTTTTGCTGATGCGGCGCGAATGGAAAACAGAGACGCCGCTTCTGCCTGTGCGGCTGTTCCGGCAATCGGCCATCTGGCGCGCCGATCTGATGACCGCCTGCCACGGGGCGACGCTGGTTTCGCTGGTGGCTTTTCTGCCGATCTATCTGCGCGCCGCCCGGCAGGCGAGCCCGGCCGATATTTCCTTCGTTCTGCTAGTCGTCACAACCGCCATTGGCATTGGCTCGGTGACGACGGGGCGGATTGTGTCGCGCACCGGCCGAACGATGATCTTTCCCTCCATCGGCATGATGGTGACAGCCTGTCTGATCATTATTTTTGCGCTTTATTCGCACGCTCTCTCAATCGGCCAGATCGCTGCGCTGCTGACGCTCAATGCCATTTCGATGGGTACGGTGATGGGCGTGGCGCAGGTGACGGTGCAGACGGCGGCCGGCCCGCATGCTCTTGGTCAGGCGGCTGCATCGGTGCAATTGTCGCGCTCTGTCGGCGCTTCGCTCGGCACAGCGACGATCGGAACGGTTTTGTTCGCCAGCATGGCTTGGCGCGATCCCGAGGCGGCGAGACTTTTCGGCGCCATTCTCAACGATACGCAAGCCGCTTTGTCATCCTTGCCGGCGCAGCGCGCCGCAGATGTGCGCGAGGGCGTATCGGATGCTTTCAGAGCGGCTTTTCTTGCCCTTGCGCTTTTCCCCATTGTTGGATCGCTGCTGGCTTGGAGCAATCCCATGCGGCGCGTGTAAGGCCTGATCAGCTCGTCATCAGAACAGGCACTTCAGCATAATTCATGATGTGGCTTGTCGCGCCGCCGAAAAACATCTGGCGCAGGCGGCTTTGCGTATAGGCGCCTTTGATCAGAAGATCGCCCCCGAGCGCTTCGACGCCGCGCAAAATGGCCTCACCGCTGTTGCGATGCTTTGCATTGCGCACGACGAATTCGGCGGCAATGCCATGGTTGCTCAGCAATTCTGCGAAAATCTCGCCCGACGGGCCTTCCGAGCGGAATTCCTCCACTGTCATCACGCTGACCTTTTGCGCATGACGCAATAAGGGCATGGCCATGGCGCTGGCGCGCGCCGTCTCCATGCTCTGGTTCCAGGCGATGACAATATGTTCAGCCGTTTTTTCCGGCGGCTTGGGTGGCGCCAGCAGGATGGGGCGGCCGCTTTCAAACAAAACCGTTTCAGCCGTCGCCATGCGCGGGTCGCCGCGATCTGTGCCGGGGCGGCCCAGAATGGTGCAATCGAAAATGCGGGCATAGCTGCCGATTTGACTGTCGCCGAATGAGCGCTCGCCCGTCCAGCCAAAGGAGGGCAGGCGCGCATCGCCGCCGCGCCGGGCAAAGCCATTGTCCAGCATGAAAGTCTCAAATCGCTTGGCCGCCTCGTCAGCCATTTCCTTCCAGGTATTCTGATCGGAGACGGTCCAGCTCACCGGCATGTCGAAAGCGACAAGGTCTGGCAGATCGGGGCCAAGCGGCATGCCCTCGATATAGGAATCGAACCGGCGCGCCACCAGCAGGGCGGTCTGCAGCACGGATTCCACGCCTGAATGGGATTCAACCGGCATCAAAAGGTTTTTCATGGCTTGAGCCCTTGGGGTTTTGACCCCCCGACCATGGCACGAAGCGGGCCCGACGAACAGATGCCCCCTCAACGCGTCAGGCTTGGGGCGGTCGTGTGCTTTTCGGGACGATTCCGGCCGGTTGTGCGTGAGCGAGCCTATGTCGCGTGGCGTCCCGGACCGGAATGAATGTCAATCTCGCCCCCACCATTGCCATGAAGGGCGCCGTTGTGGATGCCGGGCAGGCTGGAGAAGGGTCCAGCCTGCAGATGACATTTTCGTTGGCTTAAGAATCCATCTTCAAAGCGGCAATAAACGCTTCCTGCGGGATCTCCACCTTGCCGAATTGGCGCATGCGCTTTTTGCCCTCTTTTTGTTTCTCGAGGAGCTTGCGCTTGCGGGTGGCGTCGCCACCATAGCATTTTGCCGTCACGTCCTTGCGCAGTGCGCGCACGGTTTCACGCGCGATGATCTTGCCGCCGATTGCTGCCTGGATCGGAATCTGGAACATGTGCGGCGGAATGAGATCTTTCAGCTTTTCCACCATGGCGCGGCCGCGCATGTCGGCGCGCGTGCGATGCACCAGCATGGAGAGGGCATCGACCGCCTCGGCATTGACGAGGATCGACATTTTCACCAGATCGCCGACGCGATAATCGGTGATATTGTAATCGAAACTCGCATAGCCTTTCGAGATCGACTTCAGGCGGTCATAAAAATCGAAGACGACTTCGTTGAGCGGCAGGTCATAGGTGACCATGGCGCGCTTGCCGACATAATTGAGATCGATCTGCGCGCCGCGCCGATCCTGGCAAAGTTTCAAAACCGAGCCGAGATAATCGTCGGGCGTGAGAATGGTGGCGCGGATCCAGGGTTCGCGGATTTCCGCAATCTTCATCACATCCGGCATGTCGGCGGGATTGTGCAATTCAATCTCGGTGCCGTCTGTCAGTGCAATCTCATAGACGACGGAGGGCGCGGTGGCGATGAGATCGAGATTGAACTCGCGCGCAAGACGCTCCTGGATGATTTCCAGATGCAGGAGGCCCAGGAATCCGCAGCGGAAACCGAAACCGAGCGCGGCAGAACTTTCCATTTCATAGGAGAAGCTCGCGTCATTCAGGCGCAATTTGCCCATGGCTGCGCGCAGATCGTCGAAGTCCGCTGCATCAACCGGGAAGAGGCCGCAGAAGACGACGGGCTGAGCCGGCTTGAAGCCCGGCAGCGCCTGTGTGCAGCCGCGCTTTTCGTCCGTGATCGTATCGCCGACACGCGTGTCGGCCACCTGTTTGATCTGCGCGGTAATGAAGCCCACTTCACCGGGGCCAAGCTCGCTGACGTCCTGCATTTTCGGGCGGAAGACGCCGATCTTGTCGATAATGTAATGGGCGTCCGTGCCCATCATCTTGATCTTCTGGCCCTTCTTCATCGTGCCATCGATCACGCGCACGATGACGACGACGCCGAGATAGGCATCGTAATAGGAGTCGACCAGCATGGCCTTGAGCGGTGCGGTCTCATCGCCCTTTGGGGGCGGAAGTTTTTTCACAATGGCTTCGAGCACGAGATCGATGCCAATGCCGGTCTTGGCCGAGATCGGCACGGCCTCCGATGCATCGATACCGATCACGTCTTCGATCTGTTCCTTGATGCGGTCGGGCTCGGCGGCGGGCAGATCGATCTTGTTGAGCACGGGCACGATTTCATGGCCCGCATCGATCGCCTGATAGACATTCGCGAGCGTCTGCGCTTCCACGCCCTGCGAGGCATCGACGACCAGCAGCGAGCCTTCGCAGGCGGCCAGCGAACGCGAGACTTCGTAAGCAAAGTCGACGTGGCCGGGCGTATCCATCAGGTTCAGAATATAGGTCTTGCCATCCTGCGCCGTATATTCGAGGCGCACGGTTTGGGCCTTGATCGTGATCCCGCGCTCACGCTCGATATCCATGGAATCGAGCACTTGCTCGACCATGTCGCGGGCAGCGAGCGCTCCTGTCGTCTGGATCAGCCGGTCGGCAAGGGTCGACTTGCCGTGGTCGATATGGGCGACGATGGAGAAATTGCGGATGTTGTCGATTGGATGCGATGCCATGGTCGGGAGATAGCAGGGTGGGGCCAGTTTTCCAAGGCGCGCGCAGAGCTTTGCGGGGGAGCGTGGCCCTATGCCGCTTCGGGATCGTCCTTCTCCTCGCTGAGCGCCTTGGCGTGCAGCTGAATGGACAAGGCCTGGAGGATTTTCATGACCGTGGCGAAGCTCGGATTGCCCTTCTCTGACAGCGCCTTGTACAGGCTCTCGCGGGAAAGGCCTGTCTCGCGGGCAATTTCTGTCATCCCTCGTGCCCGGGCGATGGCGCCAATCGTTTCAGGGAGCAGGCTATAATCGCCCGTGGCAGCAGCCTCTTCCAGAACGGCATCGAGAAAATGGGCCATGTCGGCGCTGTCGCGGAATGTGGCGGCCAGATCCCATTTGGAAGTTTTGACACTCATATCATCGCCCTTCCATCTCGCGTTTCAATGCGATCGCTTGCCGAATGTCCGCGGTCTGCGAACTCTTGTCGCCCCCCGCCAGCAGCAGGATCAGCTCGCCGCCTCGCTTGCAGAAATACAGACGATAGCCCGGCCCGAAGTGAAGCCGCGTTTCAGAAACGCCTTCGCCGACCGACTTCACGTCGCCGAACTGGCCTTTTCCGAAACGCAGGATTTGCATGCGGATACGCGTATAGGCCGTCTGGTCGCGCAATCCTGCCAGCCAGCGCTCAAACAGCGCCGTTTGTTCGATCAAAAACAAATTGTATCCTATAAGTTACAAAAATCAATCTCTCAAAACCCTCACCGCCCCTGCATCAGGCGTCCCACAACCTTGGCTGTGTAATCCACCATGGGCACGATCCGGGCATAATTCAGCCGGGTCGGGCCGATCACGCCGAGCACGCCGACAATGCGTTGGGAGCCGTCACGGAAGGGGGCGGCGATCATGGAGGAGCCCGAAAACGAAAAAAGCTTGTTTTCCGAGCCGATGAAAATGCGCACGCCCTCGCCGGTTTCCGCCCGCTGCAACAGGTCGATCACGTCTTTTTTGGTCTCCAGGTCGGAAAACAGGAGGCGGATGCGCTCAAGATCCTCGGCCGCCTTCAGATCATCCAGAAGATTGGCCTGGCCGCGCACGATGAGCTGCTGGCTTTCGCCCTTGAGCCCGGCCCAGCTGGCAAGCCCTGCATCCACCAGCCGGGCGGTCAGCTGGTCGAGTTCGACCTCGGCCTGCTGGCGCGCTGCCTCTATTTCGGTCTGCACATCGCCGATCGTGCGGCCGCGCAGCCGCGCATTGAGATAATTGCTGGCCTCGACAAGGGCCGAGGCTGGAAGACCGGGGGGAATGGGCAGGATTCTGTTCTCGACAGTGCCGTCTTCCGAGACGAGCACGGCCAGCGCCCGGTCGGCATCGAGCCGAACGAATTCAATGTGTTTCAGCGTCACATTTTCTTTCGTCGTCAAAACGACGCCCGCGCCGCGGGTGAGCCCCGAGAGCAGGCTGGAGGCCTCCGCCAGCACACCCTCGAATGTGCGCTCCTGCGAGGCGGCCTTGACCTCGGCCTCGATCTTCTGGCGCTCCTCATCGGACGGGGCGCCAAATTCCAGCATGGCATCGATGAAAAAGCGCAGGCCCAGTTCTGTCGGCAGCCGTCCGGCGCTCGTATGGGGGGCATAGACGAGGCCCAATTCTTCCAGATCCTGCATCACATTGCGCACGGAGGCCGGAGACAGGGCGATTGGCAGCAGCCGCGACAAATGCCGCGAGCCGACCGGCTCGCCGGTGGCCAGATAACTGTCGACGATACTGCGGAAAATCTCGCGCGAACGCAGGTTCAGGCTTGTGAGAGCGCCATGTTCGAAGCTGGATTTCGGATTGATTGCCATCGGACAAGGATGACGCCGCGGCGCGCCCTTCGCAAGCGATGAATGAGCTTGGTGCGAGAGCTTGGCTCTCGCAGGTGTGATCCAGCGCAAACCATTGAATACGGGGTAGATTCGTGCAGTCTGATCGACTATCGAATAAGGTCGGGTGTCGACCGCGATCAAATGCGCGGCGAAAACTTTCGTTCAGCCGCGTGGCGGCCAAGGGGAGGGATGAATGAACATGCTCAAGAGCGTTTTTCTGGCCGGCGCAGCGACGGCCCTTCTGGCCGGTGTCGCCCAGGCGCAATCGCCTGCCGATTTCTACAAGGGAAAAAACGTTGAGCTCATCATCGGCTATCCCACCGGGGGCAGCAATGACACATATTCCCGTCTGGTCGCCCAGCACATTGGCCGGCATATCCCCGGCTCTCCGAATGTGATCGCGCGCAACATGCCGGGCGCGGGATCCTTCCTCGCCGTCAATACGATTTACAATACATCGGCCAAGGATGGCACGGTGCTCGGGCTCGGCTCGCCGACAATGGCGCTGGATGAAAAGCTCGGCAATAAGGGCGTCCGTTTCAAAACATCCGAACTGATCTGGATCGGCCGTCTCGGTCCGCTCGTGAATATGGTCTTCACCTGGAAGACCTCGCCGGTGAAGACGATCGAAGACGCGATGAAGATCGAATCGACGCTCAGCGGCACAGGCGCGGGCTCGACGGTTTCGGTCTATCCGCTGACGCTGAACAATGTGCTTGGCACCAAGTTCAAACTCGTCATGGGCTATAAAGGCTCGAACGAGGCCATGCTGGCGCTTGAGCGCGGCGAAGTTGAAGGCCATTCGACGGCTTTTGAGGCTGTGCGCGCTGCCAAGCCTGCATGGCTCAAAGACGGCAGCATCAATATTCTGGCCCAATTCGGCCTGCAGCGTCTGCCTGAATTGCCAAATGTGCCGACCGCCATTGAAGTCGCCGACACGCCGGAGAAGAAGCAGATTCTCACCGCCATCATGTCGGCGAGCGAGATTGGCACATCCTTCTTCACGACGCCGGGCGTGCCTGCCGATCGCGTTCAGGCCCTGCGCCGCGCTTTTGACGCAGCCACGAAGGATCCTGCCCTCATTGCCGATCTGAACAGAATGGGCATGAGCATGGGTCCGATGACAGGCGAAGAGGTTCAGAAGCTCATCGCCAGCGTGGTCGATATGTCACCCGAACTGCTTGAAAAGGTCCGCAAGGCCTATCCGGCCGAAGGAAACTGAGAATATTCAAGGCGTGCCGCCATCGCTCCCGATGTCGGCACGCTTTGATGTCCGAATGGCACGGCGAGGTTTGTGATCGGCCTGGCCGGCTTGCAGAATGTGACGGAATTCATCCCGCTTTTCGTGGATGGATGCGATCACAAGGCCCATCGGCACGCCGATATCGACGAGCAGGCTCTCGGATAATTGCAGGCTCGCCTCGATCGTTTCCGGGATGGCGTCGGAGGCTCCCAGTTCATACAAATGCTTGGCGTGCAGGGCATCGCGTGCACGTGCAACAATAACGAGATCGTCGCGCTGGCTACGTGCGGCAGCAACAACGCGCTCGACGGCTTGCGGATTGTCCATCGTCACGACAAGGCCGCGCGCACGCGAAATACCGAGCCTGCGCAGCAATTCGGGGTCGCTGGCATTGCCCCAATAAATCATCGCACCTGTGCGCCGTTCTGCCGTGACCAGACGCGCATCGCCATCGACTGCGACGAATGGAATGTCATGCGCGCTCAGCAATTCGCTGACGAGTTTGCCGACACGCCCGAAGCCGGCGATCAGCACGGGGGCCTCGCCGCTGTCGGGCGGTGGGGCAAGGTCGCGTAATCCATGCGTATCCGCCTCGGGATTGGGTGGGGCAATTTTCGCAGCCAATGCGCCCAGCATGGGAATGGCCAGCATTGTGAGCGTGACGGCTATCATCAATGCGCCACCGCTTTCGCGCGTGATGATGCCCGTCGCCATGGCTGCGCCCAGCATGACGAAACCGAATTCTCCGCCAGGTCCAAGCAGCAAAGAGACTTCGCGGGCAACATGTCCCGCCACGCCAAAGAGACGTGCAACGCCGTAAATCAAGAAAGCCTTCAAAACAACGATACCGAGCGCCAGCGCGAACAGGTGAACAGGATCGGAGAGAATGCGCCCGATATCGAGCCCGACACCGATGGAAACGAAAAAGAGTCCCAGAAGAAGCCCTTTGAACGGCTCGATCGTCACTTCGATCTGGCGACGATATTCCGTCTCCGCAAGCAGCAATCCAGCCATAAAGGCGCCAAGCGTCATCGGCAGGCCGCTGGCTGCAGCAATCACGCTTGTGCCGATCACGACCAGCAGGCAGGCGGCCATGAAAAATTCAGGCGAGCGCGCATAGGCGACCTGGCGGAACAGCGGGCGAAGAATGAGGCGGCCAAGACCGACAATGGCGACCATACCGAGAATGGCAGGCAAAAGCGTGTAGAGAAGGCTTGCGCTGACACCGGCAAATTCGCGTGCGCCAAGCATGGCGATCATGAACAGAAAGGGTGCAACCATCAGATCCTGAAACAGCAGGACCGAGAAAGAGGCTCGCCCTGCGGCCGCGCGCATGCGCTTGCGCTCCAGCAGGACCGGTATGACGATGGCTGTCGATGACAGGGCGAGTGCGGCGCCGATCACGCTGGCAGATGCGGCGCTTTCGCCCATCAGCCAGGCAGCAAGTCCGATGGCAATGCTGCAGGATGCAACCTGTGCTGCGCCCAGCCCAAAGACCAGTTTGCGCATTCTCGACAGGCGCTCGAAGGATAATTCGAGCCCGATCATGAAGAGAAGAAAGACGACCCCCAATTCGGCGAAGAGATGCATCTCTTCCGCGGCGCCGAAGGTGAAAGGTTTCAGCGCCGGATATTGTTCGGCAAGTCGACCAAGGCAAAAAGGCCCAAGCAAAATGCCCGCGCCAATGAAGCCGATGACCGGGCTGACGCGCAGACGTCGGAACAAAGGAACGACGACGGCCGCTGTTCCAAGAAAGACGAGCGCGTCCTTGAAATGCGTCAGCGTGGATGTATCCGCCATATCGGCGCCCGGCCTTTATGGCAAAGGACCGGCCTGATCGGCCGCAATCGATTGCACCACGCGCGTGCCCACCATGTCGCGCAGAGAACGCAGGTCTTTGGTGAAGAGACGAATGCCTTCCGCCAGTTTCTCGGTCGCCATGGCGTCTTCGTTCAGCAGAAAACGGAATGTCTTTTCATCGAGCGACATTTTTGCCGGGGCCTTGGTCGCAGCGCCGGCAGGGTCGAGCCTGCGTGCCAATTGTCCCTGATCCTTGGCGAGTTCGTCGAGAAGGGCGGGCGCAATCGTCAGGCGGTCACAGCCGGCGAGCGCCTCAATCTCGCCGATTGAGCGGAAGGATGCGCCCATCACGACGGTGCTAATGCCGTGGGCTTTGTAATAAGCATAAATATTGCGCACCGAGAGGACGCCGGGATCTTCTTCGGGGCCGAAATTCCGACCGGCACTTTTGACATGCCAGTCGAGAATGCGCCCGACAAAGGGCGAGATCAGGAATGCGCCGGCCTCCGCACAGGCCACCGCCTGTGCAAGGCAGAAAAGCAGCGTCATGTTGCAGTCAATGCCTTCGCGCTGGAGGATTTCGCAGGCGCGGATGCCTTCCCATGTCGAGGCCAGTTTGATCAGCACGCGCTCGCGCCCGACGCCGCGCGATTCATAATCGGCAATAATGGCGCGCGCCTTGCTCACCATGCCTTCCACGTCGAAGGACAGATCGGCATCGACTTCCGTAGAGACGCGACCCGGTACAATACGGGCAAGTTCAGCGCCGAAATTCACAGCCAGACGGTCGGTGACCTGGCTTGTGACCGCGCGATGGCTGCGGCCCCATTCAATCGCCTCGTCCACCAGATGGCGGTAGGCGTCCATTTGTGCTGCCTTCAGAATCAGCGTCGGATTGGTCGTGCAATCGGTCGGCTTGAAGGCGCTGATCGCTCCCATATCGCCCGTATCGGCGACAATTGTGGTCATTGATTTGAGCTGGTCGAGCTTGGACGGCATGGGAATCTCCTCAGGCGGCCATCATGCCCCGGATGGGCGCTTGCGCGCAACCGACGCCCTCCTTGCGAAGAGCGAGGCCCCTCCCAATGCCGGCGTTTCAGTTTGCTGTCACCGGCGCGCGCACAGCCAAGCCGCCGCGCTTGGCGATGAAATTCATGATCGTCTGCAAACCGTGCCCGGTTTTCATGTTTGAAAAGACATAGGGGCGCTCGCCACGCATGCGTTTTGTATCCGCATCCATGATTTCGAGCGAAGCGCCGACATAAGGCGCCAGATCGATCTTGTTGATGACGAGCAAATCCGAGCGTGTAATACCCGGCCCGCCTTTGCGCGGAATCTTTTCGCCGCCCGAGACATCGATCACGTAAATGGTGACATCGGCAAGCTCAGGCGAGAAAGTCGCCGCCAGATTATCCCCGCCCGATTCGATCAGGATAATTTCGAGACCGGGAAATTTTTTCCCCATTTCGGCGACAGCAGCCAGATTGGCGGATGCATCCTCGCGAATGGCAGTGTGCGGGCAGCCGCCTGTTTCCACCCCCATGATCCGCTCGGGCACAAGTGCACCGGCAACGGTGAGGAGGCGCGCATCTTCTTTCGTGTAAATATCATTGGTGATGGCGGCGATATCGTAAGTGTCGCGCAAAGCCTTGCAGAGCTGTTCCATGAGCGCCGTTTTGCCGGAGCCCACAGGGCCGCCGATACCGACGCGGAGCGGGCCGTTGGGTGATGTTGTCATGAGCGGAAGAGCCTCGAATATTGGGTTTCATGCTGCATGGAGGCGAGATCGGAGGCAATTGTTGCCGAGCCGAGATCGTCCAGCGTGGAATGATGCGCAAAATGCGCCGTCTCGCGAATGACAGGCAGAAGTGCTGCCGTGATGCGCTGGCCATCCGTCTGGCCAATGGGGCCAAGCCGCACGGCTGCCGAGATGAGATTGGCGGCAAAGGCAAGAAGAAAATGTTCGATGGTTGCGAGCAGGGGCAGGTTATGGCCGGCTGCCGTTGCGCCAAGCGCCACCGGATAGGCGACATCGCCGTCGAAAAGCGCAAGCGTATCGCAGGGCCAGGCGGCGCGAATGGCAGTGACGAAAGCGGCGCCCTGCTGTTTGGTCTCGAGCAATCTTTCGCGAGAGGGTGCAAGTGCGAGCGCAAGCTCATGCACCTCTTGCAGACGCTCCGGATCGCGCCCGGCGCGCCAGGCTTCAGCCAGAAGAACCGCATCATTGCGCGCCGAGCCATGGGCCAGAAGATCATGGGCCCAGTCCCGCAACGTGTCGGCAGAATGGACCGCGCCGCTCTCAACCGCCCATTCGAGCCCATGGCTATAGGCGAAGGCGCCGACTGGAAATGCCGGCGACAGCCAGACAGACAGCGGCAAGATCGCCAGCGGCGTCTCAGTCATGTTTGTGCCCATGCCCATGATCATGTCCGTGCCCATGGTGATGATGGTCGTGGTCGCAGCCGCAATCATCGCCATGCTTGTGCTCGTGGCCATGCTGATGGCCGTGATCATGCGCGTGGGTTTCGGGCTGCGCATAAGCGCCGCCTTCGGGGTCGAAAGCGGCTTCGATCAAAGCCACTTTGGCGCCCAGCCCGCGCACCATATCTTCGATCACATGATCGCGGCGGATGCGGATTTTCGTCTCGAAAATCTGCACCGGCAGGTGGCGATTGCCCAGATGCCAGGCGACATGGGCCAGTTGCAGCGGATCGCGCACGCGAATTTCTGCAAGCGGTTCCGGCTTGCCGAGCACTTCAACGAGCCGCCCATCATCGAGCATGATTGCATCGCCCGTGCGCAGCATGATGGCGTCAGGCAGGTCGAGCAGAAATTCGAGCCCACGCACGCAAGTCATGGTCGCGCGGCGTCGATGCCGCTCTGTGGAATCGAGCAGCACAGTATCTGCGCATGAATTGGCACCTGCGGCTTGTGCGAGAATTTTTCCGGCGCGGATCATCTTTGACCTTTCAGAACATGAAATAGCGTTGTGCCATCGGCAGGACATCTGCCGGCTGGCAGGTCAGCAAAACGCCGTCGGCCGTCACCGCATAGGTTTCGGGATCGATCTTCAGATTGGGCGTGGCGCCATTATGCACCATGCTTTTCTTTGAAATGCCGGAGCGCACATTGGCGACGGCGACGAGCGGCTTCGATATGCGCAGCTGCGCGGCCAGTCCCTTGTCGATGGACAATTGCGAGACGAAGGTCAGCGAGGTCTGCGCAATCGCGCCACCATAACTGCCAAACATCGGCCGGTAATGGACGGGCTGGGGCGTCGGGATCGAGGCATTGGGATCGCCCATGGGAGCTGCCGCAATCATGCCGCCCTTGATGATGAGATCGGGCTTCACGCCGAAGAAAGCGGGAGTCCAGAGCACGAGATCAGCGAGTTTGCCGGCTTCCACCGAGCCGATATGGCGCGATACGCCATGGGCAATGGCGGGGTTGATCGTATATTTGGCGATATAGCGTTTCACGCGCGCATTGTCATTGTCGCCGCTCTCTTCGGGCAATGCGCCGCGCTGGCGCTTCATTTTGTCGGCTGTCTGCCAGGTACGGATGATGACTTCACCCACGCGGCCCATGGCCTGCGAATCCGAGCTCATCATCGAGAGTGCGCCGAGATCGTGCAGAATATCTTCTGCTGCAATCGTCTCCTTGCGGATGCGGCTTTCAGCAAAGGTGAGATCTTCGGGGATGGAAGAATCGAGATGGTGGCAAACCATCAGCATGTCGAGATGTTCGTCCAGCGTGTTTTTCGTGAACGGCCGCGTTGGATTGGTCGAGGAGGGCAGAACATTTTCAAGCCCCGCGACGCGCATAATGTCGGGCGCATGGCCGCCGCCCGCGCCTTCGGTGTGGAAGGCATGGATGGTGCGGCCCTTGAACGCCTTGATCGTATCCTCAACAAAGCCCGACTCGTTCAGCGTGTCGCTGTGCAGCATCACCTGCACATCGGTATCGTCGGCAACCGAGAGACAATTGTCGATGGCCGCGGGCGTTGTGCCCCAGTCTTCATGCAATTTCATTGCGCAGGCGCCCGCTTCGATCTGTTCGATCAGGCCCCGTGGTGTCGCCGCATTGCCCTTTGCGGCAAAGCCGAGATTCATCGGAAAAGCGTCAGCCGCCTCGATCATGCGCGAAATATGCCAGGGGCCGGGCGTACAGGTGGTTGCAAAAGTGCCTGTGGCAGGCCCGGTTCCGCCACCCAGCATGGAGGTGATGCCCGACATGAGGGCTTCCTCGATCTGCTGCGGGCAGATGAAATGAATATGCGTGTCGAAGCCGCCGGCGGTGAGAATCTTGCCCTCGCCCGCGATAATCTCCGTGCCCGGTCCGATGATAATATCGACGCCCGGCTGGATTTCGGGATTGCCCGCTTTGCCGAGTTTGGCAATGCGCCCATCGCGCAGGCCCACATCGCATTTCACAATGCCCCAATGGTCGATCACGACAGCATTGGTAATGACCGTGTCCATCGCGCCCTCAGCGCGTGACATTTGCGACTGGCCCATGCCATCGCGGATCACTTTGCCGCCGCCGAATTTCACCTCTTCGCCATAGATGGTGAAATCTTTCTCGACCTCAATGACGAGCGCCGTGTCGGCCAGCCGCACCTTGTCGCCCTTTGTCGGGCCGAACATGTCTGCATAGGCAGAGCGGGAGAGTTTCGTTGCCATTGTCGTGATCTCCCTTCAGAGCTTGCCCATGATCGCGCCGCGGAAGCCGTAGACTTCCCTGTCGCCGGCGAGTGCGACCAATTGCACCTCGCGGGCCTGTCCCGGTTCGAAGCGCACGGCAGTGCCGGCTGGAATATCGAGCCGCATGCCGCGCGCCTTGGCACGGTCGAATTCGAGCGCCGCATTGGTTTCGAAGAAATGATAATGGCTGCCCACCTGGATGGGGCGGTCGCCTGTATTGGCGACTTTCAGCGTGAGAGTGGCGCGGCCTTCGTTCATCAGCACATTGCCGGCGCCAGCCATGACTGCACCGGGAATATCTTTCGAGGCGGAGCCGCGAATGGGTTCATGCACGGTGACGAGTTTGGTGCCGTCGGGAAAAGTCGCCTCGATCTGAATGTCGTGAATCATCTCGGCAATGCCGTCCATCACCATGTCGGGTGTGACGACATGCGCGCCCGCTTCCATGAGGTCTGCGACAGAGCGTCCGTCGCGCGCACCCTCGACGACAAAATCCGTGATCAGCGCGATGGCCTCGGGATGATTGAGCTTGACGCCACGCGCCAGCCGATTGCGCGCAACCATTGCGGCGAGTGCAATCAGCAATTTGTCTTTCTCGCGCGGTGTGAGATTCATGCTGTTTCTCCGCTTTATTGCCAGACGCGCGGGGCAGGTCGCCCGCGCAGGATTTCCAGAATTTTTGTCAGCGCCGCACGCATTTTTTCCGGCGCGGGCGAAAGCAGGCGCAAAGCCAGAATTCCGTTCCAGGCGCTGGCGCCATGCGCGCATTCAGCTGCGGCCAGTGCCTCGCGCATGGGCTCAAGTAGGCTCTCCGCATCGGGCGCGAGATGGACGAGCAAAGCACTTGCGCGGGCGCCTGCTCCGCAAGCCTTGCGGTCGAGCATCTTGCCGATCTCGCCTTCAAGCCTGAGATCTTCGGCAAAGACGAGTTTTCCGTCCCGGCGCAGACGCCAGCGATCGGCGAGCGCTCCAGAAATATTCTCTTCGCCCATGGCGAGCCGACCGAAAATGGTGGCCTCAAGCAAGGTCACGCGTGCACTTTCATGCGCATCGAGCGTGAAAGAGCGTTTCAATTTTGCGCCGTTGAAAAGAATGGTTTCCTGCGGCAGCCATTCCAGCCGGGCATTTTCATGCGCCACGAGATCGAGCGAAACATGCGCGGGGTTGTTTTGTGCCCGATAGATTTTTTCGGCCGATTGCGTGGTCAGGGTGACATCGGCTTTTGCTTGCGCGGTAAAGGCGAGTTCGGCGCGGTCGCCGCCAATGATCCCGCCGCCCGTATTGACCAGCACAGCCTCGCAGCTTTGCGCATTGCGCGGAAAGCGCAGGCGCAGGCCTCCCCCCTCATAAAGCCCGCTCAGGCAAGAGCGCCCGCCCGCCGCGCGAAACGATGCGCGGATCGCACCGCGGGCGCGTGCCTCGGCAGGGAGATGTCCGGGGAGGAAAGGGGCGTTCAAATTAATGCTCACGACTGGCTGATCCCGGCCGGCTCAGACCGAGAGGCGGCTGCGGACATCTTTCTCTACCATGGAGGCTTTGTCACCCGCCATGACGATTGCGCCGCGGTCCATCACCGCAAAATCATCGGCGAGGTCGCGGGCAAATTCAAAATATTGCTCGACCAGCACGATGGCCATGTCGCCCCTTTGGCGCAGATAATCGATGGCGCGACCGATATCCTTGATGATGGAGGGCTGTATACCCTCGGTCGGCTCGTCGAGCACGAGCAGGCGCGGGCGGGTGACTAGGGCGCGCCCGATGGCAAGCTGCTGCTGCTGGCCGCCCGAAAGATCGCCGCCACGGCGCCAGAGCATGTCCTTGAGAACGGGGAAGAGATCGAAAATCTCGTCGGGCACATAGCGGTCGGCGCGCCGCACGGGCGCAAAACCCGTTTCCAGATTTTCGCGCACGCTCAGCAGCGGGAAAATCTCGCGCCCCTGCGGCACAAAGGCAATGCCGCGTTTGGCGCGCGCATGGGGCGGGAGTTTCGAAATATCCTCGCCCTCCCAGATGATGCGCCCGCCCGCGATTCCCTGCTGGCCACAAATGGCGCGCATCAGCGAGGTCTTGCCCACGCCATTGCGCCCCATCACGCAGGTCACGCGGCCGGGGCGCGCATTGAGCGAAACGGAACGCAAAGCCTGCGCCGCGCCATAATAAAGATCGATGGATTCGACGGAGAGCATGTCAGCGTCCCAAATAGACTTCGATGACGCGCGGGTCGGCGCTCACCACATCGAGCGGTCCTTCAGCAAGGACGGCACCCTCGTGCAAAACAGTGACTTTCACGCCGAGATCGCGCACGAATGTCATGTCATGTTCAACGACGACGACGGAATGGTCGATTGCAATTTCGCGCAGCAATTCGGCGGTTTGCGCCGTCTCGGCATCGGTCATGCCTGCCACCGGCTCATCGACAAGCAATAATTTGGGATCTTGCGCCAGCAACATGCCGATTTCCAGCCATTGCTTCTGGCCATGCGAGAGATCTGCAGCCATGCGGTCGCGATGATCCTTGAGGCGCGTGGTCTCGAGAATCTGGTCGATGCGCAGGCGCGTGTCAGGCGCAGCCTTGCCAAAAAGCGTAGCGAGCGCGCCGCGCGGCGCTTTCAGCGCCAGGAGCAGATTGTCATCGACACTCTGGCTTTCAAACACGGTCGGTTTCTGAAACTTGCGTCCGATGCCGAGTTCGGCGATCTGCGCTTCGTCGAGTTTTGTCAGATCATGCGTGCCGCCAAAGAGCACGTCGCCTTCGTCGGGTCGTGTCTTGCCGGTGATGACATCCATCATGGTTGTCTTGCCGGCCCCGTTTGGCCCGATAATGGCCCGCATTTCACCGGGCGCCAGCGTCAGCGACAATCCGCGCAGCGCCTTATAGCCATCGAAGGAGACGCTGACGCCATCGAGATAGAGAAGACTTGTGGTGACTGAATGGTCCATTGCAATCACCCTTCAGCCGTCGGTTTTTTCGATGCGCGTCGCGCTTTATACTGGTCGATCAAGCCGATCACGCCTTTGGGCATGAAGAGCGTGACGAGCACGAACAGTCCGCCCAGCGCAAAGAGCCAATATTCCGGCAATGCGCCGGTAAAAAAGGTCTTGCCCCAATTGACCATGAAAGCGCCAAGCGCTGCGCCCACCAAAGTCCCGCGCCCGCCAACCGCCACCCAGATGACAGCTTCGATCGAATTGGCGGGCGAAAATTCACCCGGATTGATAATGCCCACCTGCGGGACATAAAGCGCGCCGGCAAGCCCGGCCATCATCGCCGATAGAACGAAGACAGCCAGCTTGTAGGTCTCCACCCTATAGCCCAGAAATCGCGTGCGCGATTCCGCATCGCGGATGGCAATCACCACTTTGCCGAATTTAGACGTCACGACAGCGCGCGCGACAAGATAGCCGCCGCCCAGCGCGATGCAGCTGGCGACGAAAAGTGCGACGCGTGTCTCTGTCGCCTGCACATTGAAGCCGAGCAGATCCTTGAAATCGGTCAGCCCATTATTGCCGCCAAATCCCATATCGTTGCGAAAGAAGGCCAGCATCAGCGCATAGGTCATGGCCTGTGTGATGATGGAGAGATACACGCCGGTGACGCGCGAGCGAAAGGCCAGCCAGCCGAAGATGAAAGCAAGCAGGCCGGGGATCAGCAGCACCATGGCCATGGCATAGGGAAAGCTCTGAAAACCCCACCAGGCGACAGGCAGTTCTTTCCAGTTCAGGAAGACCATAAAGTCGGGCAGGACGGGATGGGCATAAACGCCGCGCGTGCCGATCTGGCGCATGAGATACATGCCCATCGCATAGCCGCCGAGCGCAAAGAAAGCCCCATGGCCGAGCGAGAGAATGCCGCAATAGCCCCAGACCAGATCGAGCGCGACAGCAAGCAGCGCAAAGCAGAGATATTTGCCAAACAAAGCCACCAGATAGGGCGGCATGGCAAAGGCGGATTCGTCGGGAATGACGAGGGTCAGGATTGGCACGAGCACGGCTGCCGCGCTCAAGACGGCGAGAAAAATATAGCCGCGCGTATCGATGAGCCGGTCAATGGCGGGGGTCATCTCGTTACGCCTCCACCGCGCGACCCTTGAGCGCGAACAAGCCGCGCGGTCGCTTCTGAATGAAGAGGATGATGAAGACGAGCAGCAGGATTTTGCCCAGCACTGCGCCGGCAACGGGCTCGAGGAATTTATTGGCAACGCCCAGCGTCAGCGCACCGAGCAAAGTGCCCCAAAGATTGCCGACCCCGCCAAAGACCACGACCATAAAACTGTCGATAATGTAGCTCTGGCCGAGATTGGGCGAGACATTGTCGATCTGCGAGAGAGCAACGCCCGCCATGCCGGCAATGCCCGAGCCCAGCCCGAAAGCCAAAGCATCGATCCGATTCGTGTCGATGCCCATCGAAGACGCCATGCGGCGGTTTTGCGTGACAGCGCGCATGCGCAGGCCGAAACTTGTCGCGCGCAGCACGAAGAGCAGCGCTGCAAAAACCGCCATGGCGAAGACGATGATCCACATGCGACCATAGCCGATCGAGAGCGCGCCAAAATCGAAGGAGCCGGACATGAAAGCGGGCGCGGAAACTTCGCGATTGTTTGCGCCGAAAATCGTGCGCACCGCCTGCTGCAGGATCAGCGAAATGCCGAAAGTGGCGAGCAATGTTTCAAGCGGGCGACCGTAAAGAAAGCGGATTACCACGCGTTCGATGAAAATGCCGACGGCGCCCGTGACAATAAAGGCCAGCGGAATGGCGATGAACAGCGAATAATTCATCAGCTCTGGATGGTTTGTGCGCGCCCATTCCTGAACCACAAAGGTCGTATAGCCACCCAGCATGACCATTTCGCCATGCGCCATATTGATCACGCCCATGACGCCGAAAGTGATGGCCAGACCGATGGCGGCCAGCAGCAGGACCGAGCCCAGCGACAGCCCGTACCAGACATTCTGCACATTGCGCCACATGGCGAGGCGCGACTGAATGGCAGCAACTCCGGCCTCTGCCGAGGCTTTGACGCGGCCCTCGCTCGCGGCTGCAATTGTGGCGAGCGTGCCCAGGGCATCCTGGTCGCCGCGCTCTTTCAAAACCTCAAGGCTTTCCAACCGGCGTGCTTCGGGGGCGCTGGCATCAGCCGCAATAATGGCGGCGCGCGCCTCTTCGAGTTTCTTGCGGATCGCGGGCGTGCTTTCTTTTTCCAGAGCGGCTTCGACCAGCGGCAAGGCACTCGCGTCACGCGATTTGAAGACCGCTTCAGCGGCTGCGCGCCTGCGCGCCGGATCTGGCGACATGAGGGTCAGCGCACCGCGCGCCGCATTGAGAGAGCGGCGCACCGCATTGTTCAGCCGCACGCGCTTGAGATCGTCTGGTGAAATGCCGGCGGCGGGCGCACCCGTTGCCGCATCGAATAGAGCGCCGCTTTCATCGGCGAAATAGAGTTTTCTCGCCGCAGCATCGAAAAGGAGGCGATTGGCGGCCAGCGCTTCGACAATTTGTGGCGCAGTGGCAAGGCCGGATGTGCCGATTTCATTCAGCGCGCGTTCTGTGTCGGGAAATCGGTCAGTGGTGAGATAGGTCAAAACGTCCGTCGGGCTTTGCGCGCGCGCTTTGGGCGCAATCAGCAAGGCAGCCATCAGGACAAAGGCAGCAGCAAGCAGAAGAGAAAAGGTTTCGATGAAGCGGTTTCGCGCCTGGCTCTGGAGAGATATGGCCTGCACCCGTGCAGGGGCGCGGCCTTGGGCGTAGCGCGTCATGGAAGCCTCGCATTGTGTCGCTGCATTTGCTGAGCGATTTTTGAATGGGCCCGGACGGATTGCACCGTCCGGGCCTTGGATGCGCGTCATCTCAAGAGGAGATGACGGTGACCTGCTCAGGCCAGGCTTATTTGGCAGCGCCGCCGCACTTACCCGTCGCGACGTTGAAATTGCCGCAGGAGAGGGGCTTGCGCCAATCTGCGATCAAATCCTTCGAGCCTTCGAGATAATCCGACCATTCGTCGCCCACCACGAGGCCCGATGTCTGCCAGACCGTGTTGAACTGGCCATCGGCCTGCACTTCGCCGATCAGCACCGGCTTGGTGATGTGATGGTTCGGCATCATGGTGGAATAACCGCCGGTGAGATTAGGCACGGACACGCCGATCATCGCGTCGATCACCGCATCGGAATCGATCGTTCCAGCCTTTTCAACCGCCTTCACCCACATGTTGAAGCCGATCACATGGGCTTCCATCGGGTCATTCGTCACGCGCTTGGCGTTTTTGGTGAATGCCCGCCATTTGGCGATGAATTCCTTGTTGATCGGATTATCGACGGACTGGAAATAATTCCATGCAGCGAGATGGCCGACGAGCGGCTTGGTGTCGATGCCGGCGAGTTCTTCTTCGCCAACCGAGAAAGCCACCACAGGAATATCGGTCGCCTTGATGCCGGCATTGCCGAGTTCTTTGTAGAAGGGCACGTTGGCGTCGCCGTTAATGGTCGAGACCACGGAGGTCTTCTTGCCGGCAGAGCCGAACTTCTTGATATTGGCGACAATCGTCTGCCAGTCGGAATGACCGAAAGGCGTGTAATTGATCATAATGTCTTCTTGCTTGACGCCTTTCGATTTCAGATAGGCTTCAAGAATGCGGTTGGTCGTGCGCGGATAGACATAATCTGTTCCCGCCAGAACCCAGCGCTGCACTTTCTCATTTTCCATCAGATAATCGACGGCAGGAATGGCTTGCTGGTTGGGCGCAGCGCCGGTGTAGAAAATATTGCGCGAGGATTCCTCGCCCTCATATTGCACGGGATAGAAGAGGATCGAGTTCAGTTCTTCAAAAACCGGCAGCACGGATTTGCGTGACACCGAGGTCCAGCAGCCGAATGTTGCAGCGACCTTGTCCTTGGCGATCAATTCGCGCGCCTTTTCAGCAAAGAGCGGCCAGTTGGAGGCGGGATCGACGACAACAGGCTCAAGCTTGCGGCCGAGCAAACCACCCTTTTTGTTCTGCTCTTCGATGAGCATGAGCATGACATCTTTCAGCGTCGTTTCGCTGATCGCCATTGTGCCTGAAAGCGAATGGAGAATGCCGACCTTGATCGGGCCAGCGCCTTGCGCGAAAGCCGCGCCGGTGGAAGCGAGGGCGAGCGCCCCGCCGATAGCCGCGCCGGTTGCGCGAAGCATGAAACGCCGGGTGAAAGACATGGGGCAAGTCCTCAAGTTGGGCCGGCGCGATCGATGGGGCTATCGGCCAGCGAAGTTTTCGTTCGAAAGGAACGCCGAAAGCACAAAGCAACGGATGTGCCAGACTTGCGGGACCGATTTGTCCTCACTTTTCAAATGAGGGCCCCCATGGCTGGCGCTCGTGATGGCCGGGGTTTCGGGCGGCTGCTCATGATTTGGGCAGTCCTATGGGACTCAAACGTTCGTGATCTGCTCAAAAACGAGGCGTGCGGTCGATCTGTCGTATAAGGATGTGCAAGAGCCGTTTTTCAGGCGTCGGCACTGCTTGGCTGCGCTTTGATGAATTGGCTTCACCAATGGTCGAATAAGTCTCGGTTGAGCACTGCCGCTTGGCTTCTAATGTCGCGTCTTCGGCTTTTGCCCAAATGTTTGGCTCAGGCCCATCGGAGGAAAAATGGATCGTCGCTCCTTCCTGAAGTTCCAGATCAGCCTGGCTGCTTTTGCTCCCATGCTGGCCGGCTCGGCCTTTGCCCAGAGCTGGCCGTCGCAGAACATCACGCTTGTCGTGCCCTTTACGCCCGGCGGCTCGACCGACATTCTCGCCCGCCTGCTGGGACAGCGGCTGGGCGATGCGCTCGGCAAGGCTGTCGTGATCGAGAACCGCCCCGGTGCCGGCGGATCGGTTGCGTCCACGGCAGTGGCGCGCGCTGCGCCCGATGGCCATACGCTCATCATGGGCCATATCGGCACGCTCGGCGTGAATCCGAGCCTCTATGCCAATCTCCAATATGATCCGATCAAGAGCTTCTCGCATCTCTCCATGCTGGCGAGCGTGCATAATATTCTCGTCGTGCATCCCTCGCTGCCGGTGAAGAATGTCCAGGAGCTGATTGCCTATGCCAAGGCCAATCCCGGCAAGCTGAATTATGCCACCGGCGGCAATGGCTCGGCGGCCCATATTGCCATGGCGGCTTTCATGGTCGCCACCGGCACAGAAATGACCCATGTGCCCTATCGCGGCACGGCTCCGGCGGTGAACGATCTTTTGTCCGGCGTCGTCCAGCTCACCATGACGGGCGCGCCGGCGGTTCTGCCCCATGCGCGGGCCGGCACATTGCGTGCGCTTGGCATTTCCAGCGAGAAGCGTCTGGCCTCGGCCAATGACATTCCAACCATTGCCGAACAGGGCGTTCCCAATTTCGAAGCCTCGCAATGGTATGGCATTGTCGGACCGGCCGGCATGCCGCAGCCCATCATCGATCGCCTGAATGCGGAAATCCGCAAGGCCATGACCGATCCCGAGATTGTCGCAGCTCTGGCGCGCGAAGGCGCCGAAGCCTGGGTGACAAGCCCCGAGGAGCTGCGCGCCCATATCGCCAAGGAAATCCCGCGCTGGGCCGAGATTGTGAAACTCGCCAAGATCCGGATCGAATAATCAGGCGCGATCCCTGCGGCGGCTCATGACATTTGAGCCGCCGCAGAGCCGTTTGAGGCCCGGCCGGGTTTCGCTCGTTCCGCTTTCGTGACAATTTGCGGGCGATTGGAACAGGTTTGGGGGTTATTCGTGACGGCGCATCGCAGGCTGGAAGGCAAGATTCTCATCGCCACACATAATGCGGGCAAATTGCGCGAAATGCGCGAATTGCTGGCTCCCTATGGCATTGCCGCCGTCTCGGCCGGCGAATTGAATCTCGACGAGCCGGAAGAAACCGGCATGACTTTCGCCGCCAATGCGCAAATCAAGGCGCAGGCCGGCGCCAAGGCCTCGGGCCTGCCTTCCTTTGCCGATGACAGTGGCATTTGCGTTGCCGGCCTCGATGGCGCGCCCGGCATTTATTCTGCGCGCTGGGCGGTCGATAAAAAATTCGACGCTGCCATGGCGCGGATCGATGCCGAATTGCTGGCGAAGGCAATCGGGCGCGAGGCTGAGCGCAAGGCCTGGTTCATTTCGGCGTTGTGCATCGCCTGGCCCGACGGACATCTCGAAGAATTTGAGGGCCGGATCGATGGCGTGCTCGTCTGGCCGCCGCGCGGCACGGCGGGCTTTGGCTATGATCCGATGTTTCTGCCCGAAGGTCACACGCGCACATTCGGCGAAATGACATCGGATGAAAAACACGGATTGCCCACCGATGGTTCGCGCGCGCTTTCCCATCGCGCTCGGGCTTTCCAGGATTTGGCCAAGGCTTGTCTGGTCAAGTGACGCGCCGTCATTGCGAGCAAGGCGAGGCAATCCAGTCTTCTTCTGGTTTGTCACCTCGCTTGCGCCTCCTCGCAATGTCGCAGCCTTTGTGTCATGGATAGCTGCATGTCATCATCCTTTGATCCGGGCTTCGGGGTCTATGTTCACTGGCCCTTCTGCCTGTCGAAATGCCCCTATTGCGATTTCAATTCCCATGTTCGCCAGAACAGGGTGGATGAAGCGCGTTTCATAAAAGCTTTTCGCGCCGAGATTGCGCATCGCGCGGGGCTTGCGCCCGGGCGCAAAGTGACATCGATCTTTTTTGGCGGCGGCACGCCCTCATTGATGGCGCCGCAGACGGTGGGCGCCATTCTCGATGCGATTGCGCAAGGCTGGAGTGTCGATCCAAAAGCTGAGATCACGCTGGAGGCCAATCCGACAAGCGTCGAGGCGGAGCGTTTTCGCGGCTATCGCGCGGCAGGCGTCAATCGCGTGTCGCTTGGCGTGCAGGCGATGAATGATGCCGATCTGAAAGCGCTCGGGCGCATGCATAATGTCGAGGGAGCCATGAAAGCAGTCGGCATTGCTGCCGATGTTTTCGAGCGTTTTTCTTTCGATCTGATTTATGCGCGCCCCGGCCAGACGCCTGCTGCATGGAAAGCAGAATTGCAGGATGCCATTGCCCGCGCCGTGGAACATTTGTCGCTCTACCAGCTCACGATTGAGCCCGACACAATGTTCGAGCGCCTCTACAAAGCGGGCAAACTCGCCATGCCCGATCCCGATCTGTCGCGGGCTTTATGGGATGTCACCCAGGAGGTGACGCAGGCTGCCGGCATGCCGGCCTATGAAGTCTCCAATCATGCGCGGCCCGGTGCGGAAAGCCGGCATAATCTCGTCTATTGGCGCTATGGCGAATATGCGGGCGTCGGTCCTGGCGCGCATGGGCGTATTGTCACCAATGAAGGCCGGCTGGCGCAATCGACCGAGAAACATCCCGAAAACTGGCTCGCGCAAGTCGAGACAGGCGGTCATGGATTGGTCGAGAGCGATCTTCTTTCACGCTCCGAACAGGGCGATGAATTTTTGCTGATGGGCCTGCGGCTCGCAGAAGGAATCGATCCCGCCCGCTACACAGATCTGAGCGGGCATTCGCTCAATCCGGCGCGCGTGAACAGTCTTGTCGAAGAGGGCATGATTGCGCGCTCAGATAGAGGGCGCATCAATGTCACGCCCGCCGGTTTTCCTGTGCTCGATGCCATCGTTGCCGATCTGGCGGCGTGACGATCAGCTTGCTGCCGAAAAACTTTTCGGCGCGGGGCTGGCGATATTTGTCGAGCCGGCGGCGACTTGCAGGACGGAGAGGCCGCGCTCGTTCAAGCCATCGGCGCGGAAACGGAAAATCCCGTCTGTGCCGTTGAAGCCCGAAGCATTGGTGAGCACTTCCTCGGCGAAGCGCCGGTCGCCTTGCGTGCGCGCAAGAGCGGCAGCGAGCGAAACTGCATCATAAGCAAGGCTGGCAATGCGCGCGGGTTCGGATGCGAAACGGGCGCGATAGCGGCCGGCAAAAGCATTGTAGCCGGCGACTTCGGGGCTTGCGAACCAGGCGCCCTGCAAGGCCGGCAGATTGAGCACGCGTGCATCGTTCCACAGGCCGGTGCCGAGAATTTGCACGCGCTTGCCATCCAGCCCATTGGCGCCGAGCAGGCCTGCGATCTGGACCATATTTTCAGCCTGTTCGGGAATGAACAAAGCATCGATCTGCGCGGCCTGTTCTGCCACGGCGCGCACAGCAGCCGCAGCATTGCCGGGCGTATAACGTTCGGTCATGCGCACGCGAAAGCCGCGCCTTGCGGCGAGATCGACGAATTCATTGATCGCGACATTGCCGTAATCATTTTCAGGCGCCAGCGCTGCAAAGCTCTTCTTGCCGCGCGCCAAAGCATGATCGATGACGCGATCGACATAGGTTTCGATCAGGAACGACAGAAGATAGACGCCGCGCCCGGCAACGCTTGTATCGGTCGACAGGCCGATCACCGGCTTGCCGGCATTGCGCGCAATGCGTCCGGCTTCGCGCACATTGGGGGCAAAGAGCGGGCCGATGATGAGTTCGGCTCCCTCAGCCAATGCGGCTTGGGTGGCCTGACGCGCACCCTCGAGGCTCGACAGATCGTCCTTGACGATCAGGCTCAAAGATTCGCTGCCGCCCATTTCGGCAAGCGCCAATTCGGCGGCATTGCGCATGGCCGTGCCGACATTGCTCGGGCTGCCATTTTGCGTCAGCGGCAGGATCAGGCCGACCCTTGCGCGCGTGGCAGCTGCTTCCGCCTCGAGATTTTGTGCCTCGATGGATGGTGCGCCCAGCGACGGCCCAGCGCTGCGCGGGCGGCCCGTCGGCCCGCAGCCGGCAAGCAGGAGACTGGCGCCAACCGGCGCAAACAGGCCAAGGGAACGACGCGTCAGATGCGCGCCGGGAAAAAGAGTCGACAAGAGATTGGCCTCCGCAAAGATGCCCGCGCCTTCGGGCGACATCCTGCCCCTTTCAGACACAAGAGACCGCCCCGAGCAATACGTTCAGAGAAAAACGCCGGGACTGTGGCGTGGCTGTATCGCGAATCGTTCTATATACAGGACGAAATAAAAGCTATAAAGAACGTTACATCGGGAATGCGCCAGGCAGGCTAGACTTGCAGGGCAAGGAGGGGCGAATGAGCGGCGAGAAAACCGGGAAAGAGGCGGGACGGGCCAGCTATACGGCGCTGGGCCTGCGCGCCGAAGCCGAGCCTTTGTCGCCGGGCCTCCATGTGGTGGCGACCCCCATCGGCAATTTGCGCGACATTTCCCTGCGCGCTCTGGCGACTTTGGCGGCGGCCGATGCCGTGCTGGCAGAAGATCCGCGCGTCACCAAGACGCTGCTTGCCCATTATGGCATTGCCACGCCATTGGTCGCCTATCACGAACATAATGCGGCGGTGGTTCGCCCGCATCTGCTTGCCCGCCTCAAGGATGGCGCGGCTTTGGCCTTGGTTTCCGATGCCGGCACGCCGCTTGTGTCCGATCCCGGTTTCAAACTGGTTGCCGAGGCTGTGGCGCAGGGCACGCCTGTCATTGCCGTGCCCGGTGCATCGGCTGTTCTTGCAGCCCTTGTCGTTGCCGGCCTGCCGACGGATCGCTTCTTTTTCGAAGGCTTTCTGCCTTCCAAATCGGGGGCGCGCCGCCAGCGCATCGGCGAACTGGCCGCCATTCCCGGCACATTGGTGTTTTTCGAATCTCCGCGTCGTCTGGCTGAAACGCTGGATGATCTCGCCATTGTTCTGGGTCGGCGCGATGCCGCCATGGCGCGCGAATTGACGAAAAGATTTGAGACCGTGCGCCGCGGAACATTGCGCAATCTGGCGGATGAATTTGCTGCCGAAGAGCCGCCGAAAGGCGAAATCGTTTTGCTGGTCGGCCCACCCGGCGCCGATGATGTCAGGGTCGGCGAAGCCGATCTCGACATGCGCCTGATCGAGGCGATGAAAAAACATTCGGTCAAGGATGCAGCCTCCGTTGTGGCTGCAGAAATCGGCCTGCCGCGCCGGCGTGTTTATGCACGCGCCATTGTGCTGGCGTCCGAGGTCGATGGAGGCGACGGCTGAGCCCGCCCTTCGATCAAAAGCACAGCCGGCGCGCCGCGCGTGGCCTTGGCATTGAGGCGGAATTTCTCGCCCGCGTTTATCTGCGCGCCAAAGGCTGGCGCATTCTTGCTTATGGCTATCGCGTGCAGGGGGGGCGAAATCGACATTGTGGCGCGGCGCGGCGATATGGTCGCCTTTGTCGAAGTGAAGGCGCGCCGCGCGCGCGATGCAGCTCTGCTTGCCATCGACCCACCCAAGCAGCGGCGCATTTCTCTGGCTGCCCGCCATTGGCTGTCGCGCAACCCCGCCCATCAGGCCTGCAATTTTCGCGGCGATGCTGTGCTCATGGTGCCCTGGCGCTGGCCCGAAACGGTGGAAGACGCATTTCCTCTGGCCTTTTGAGCCCCGTTGCCGTCAGGCAGACCTGCGCCTATGCTTGTCATATGGCCCTGAAGCATCTTGTTCCCCATTCTGATGCGCTATTGGCGCCAGTTTTTGCGGGTGAGAGAAGACATGGCCCTGAAAGTCGCCGTCCAGATGGACCCGATCGAGAAAATCAATATTGCAGGCGATTCCACTTTCGCTTTGCTGCTCGAAGCGCAGGCGCGCGGCCATCAGCTTTTTTATTACACGCCTGATCGCCTCGGGCAGCTTGGCCGCGATATTGTCGCCGCCATGCAACCCCTCTCCGTCAAGGATGTTGCGGGCGAGCATGCCAGTCTGGGCGCGCCGGAGATGAGAAATCTCGAGGAGATGGATGTGGTCCTGCTGCGTCAGGATCCGCCCTTCGACCTCGCCTATATAACCTCGACCCATATGCTCGAGCGCGTCCATCCCAAGGTTCTCGTCGTCAACGATCCAGCCAGCGTGCGCAATGCGCCTGAAAAGCTTTTCGTGATGAATTTCCCCCAGCTCATGCCGCCAACCCTCATCGCTCGCGACCGCGCCCAGATTGAGGCTTTTCGTGCCGAGCATGGCGATGTGGTCATGAAGCCCCTGCATGGGCATGGCGGGTCGGCCGTTTTCAAGATTGCGCAGAAAGATCCGAATTTCGGCTCGCTCTTCGATCTGTTCTCCGTCACCTTCCGGGAACCCTGGGTGATCCAGCAATTCATCCCGGCCGTTTCCAAGGGCGACAAGAGGATTATTCTCGTCGATGGCGTGGCGATGGGCGCGGTCAATCGCGTACCGGCGCCCGATGACATTCGCTCGAATATGGTGCGCGGCGGATCGGCCGCAGAAACGGAACTGACAGCGCGCGAACGCGAAATCTGCACGACAATCGGCCCTGAATTGAAGAAAAGAGGGCTGATCTTTGTGGGAATCGATGTGATTGACGGCAATCTGACCGAAATCAACGTCACTTCTCCCACAGGCGTGCGGGCGATCAAGCGGCTTGGCGGGCCCGATCTTGCGGTCCATATCTGGAATGCGATCGAGGCCAAACGGGGATCATGACCTTTGCCGCCCGGCAAAGCATCATCATCTTCTGCCGTCGATGATACGTTTGGCGCGGGCGCAATCTCTGGCCCGCGCGCGCTGCAGATGCTAGTTGGGTCTTCATGACGCTTGCGACCGAAACTTCTTCCCGTTCACGCGCCCGCGGCCGCGCCGAGCCCGGCAAGAGCGCGGTGATCGATCGCGCCAAGCTCGATGCCGATATTGCAGACCTCGCTCTCAAACATGAAGGCGACAAGCAGGCTCTGCGCAAAGCGGCGATGGAACGTTTTCGCGAGGCGCTGGAGCGGGGCCGCGAAAAGGCGCGCGACATTCTCATGGAAAATGGACGCGGCCTTGCCTGCGCCGGTCGCCTGTCTTTTCTGGAAGACGAGCTGATCTCCTCCATCCACCATTATGTCGTCACTTATGTCTATCCGGCGGTCAACCCGTCTTCGGCCGAGCGCATTTGCATTGCGGCTGTTGGCGGCTATGGACGCGATACGCTGGCGCCGGGCTCTGACATCGATCTGCTTTTTCTTCTGCCCTACAAGCAGACTCCCTGGAGCGAGAGCGTCATCGAGGCCGTTCTCTACATGCTCTGGGATCTGCGCCAGAAAGTCGGCCATTCGACACGCTCTGTCGATGAATGCCTGCGTCAGGCGCGCGAGGATATGACGGTGCGCACTGCTTTGCTTGAAGCGCGCTTCATTCTCGGCGATCGCCAGCTTTTTGAGGATATGCGCAAGCGCTTCGAGACGGAGATCGTCCATCATACGGCGGCTGAATTTGTGGTGGCGAAACTGGCCGAGCGCGACCAGCGCATCACCCGCGCCGGCACATCGCGCTATCTGGTTGAGCCGAATGTGAAGGAAAGCAAGGGCGGCCTGCGCGATCTCAATACGCTGTTCTGGATTTCCAAATATGTGTATCGCGTCCGCGATGCGTCCGAACTCGTCCAGGCGGGTCTGTTCACGCCGGCCGAATGGCTGCTGTTTCAAAGATGCGAAGAGTTTTTATGGCGCGTGCGCTGCCATTTGCATTTTCTGACCGGCCGCTCCGAAGAGCGATTGAGCTTCGATGTGCAGCGGGCCATTGCCGAGCGCCTCGGCTATACGACGCGCGCAGGCCTGTCGGCGGTCGAGCGATTCATGAAACATTATTTTCTTGTCGCCAAGGATGTCGGCGATCTCACCGCCATTGTCTGCGCCGCACTCGAAGAGCGCGAAGCCAAGCCGCGCGCCATGCTTGATCGTTTCATGGGCCGCCTGCGCAATGCGCGCCGTGTTTTGCCCGGCAGCGATTTCACCATCGAGCATGGGCGTATCAATGTCACGGCAGACAATATTTTCCAGCGCGATCCGGTCAATCTGATCCGTCTTTACCATCTGGCTGACAAGCATGAGCTTGCCATCCATCCCGATACCAATCGGCTTGTCACCCAATCGTTGAAAAAGATCGATGCGAAATTGCGCAACGATCCCGAGGCCAATCGGCTTTTTCTCGAGATTTTGACCTCGCGCCGCACGCCCGAGCCGGTGCTGCGCGTCATGAATGAAGCCGGCGTGCTGGGCCGTTTCATCCCGGATTTCGGCAAGATCGTCGCGATGATGCAATTCAACATGTATCATCATTACACGGTCGATGAGCATTTGCTCCGCACCGTCGGCATTATGTCGGGCATTGAATCCAAGCGCCTGGCGGAAGACCATCCGGTCTGCGTTGAAATTCTTCCCTCGATCCAGAATCGCACGGCGCTTTATGTCGCGCTTTTCCTGCATGACGTCGCCAAGGGTCGCGATGAGGATCATTCCATTGGCGGCGCGCGTGTGGCGCGCAGCCTCTGCCCGCGCTTTGGCCTGTCGGAAGCTGAGACCGAGACGGTCGCCTGGCTGATCGAGAATCATCTCGTCATGTCCAACACGGCGCAAAGTCGCGATCTCTCCGATCCCAAGACGATCCAGACATTTGCTGCAACCGTGCAGACATTGGAGCGGCTGCGCATGCTGCTTGTGCTCACCGTCTGCGACATTCGCGCTGTCGGGCCGGGCGTGTGGAATGGCTGGAAGGGCCAATTGCTGCGCACGCTTTATTGGGAGACCGAAGTCGTCATTGCGGGCGGCCATTCGGCCATCGATCGCAAGCAGCGCGTGCTTCATGCGCAAGATGAATTGCGCAAGGGGCTGCCGGGCTGGTCGGATCCGGAATTCGATGCTTATGCGGCGCGTCATTATCCGGCCTATTGGCTCAAGGTCGATCTCGCGCACAAAATCAAACACGCCAATCTCCTGCGCCTCACCGAAGTTGAAATGCGCTCCTTGGCGACCGAGACGGCAACAGATGCTTTCCGTGGCGTCACCGAATTGACGGTGGTGGCGCCCGATCATCCGCGTCTTCTGTCGATCATTGCAGGTGCCTGTGCGGCCTCTGGCGCGAATATTGTCGATGCGCAGATTTTTACGACCACCGATGGTCTTGCGCTGGATACGATTTCAATCAGCCGCGCCTTCGATCGCGACGAGGATGAAATGCGCCGCGCTGCCCGCGTCGCCGATGCGATCGAAAAAGCGCTGCGCGGCCAGATCAGACTGAGCGACGCCATTGCCAGCCGCATCGGCCAGCCGAAAGCCGCCGACAAGACCTTCCCGCTCGCTCCCGAAGTGACCATCGACAATAATCTGTCGAATCGTTACACGGTGCTCGAAGTCTCCGGCCTCGATCGTCCGGGCCTTTTGTTCGATCTCACCGCCGCTCTGTCCCGGCTCAATCTGAACATTGGTTCGGCCCATATCGCCACTTTCGGCGAAAAGGCGGTCGACGTGTTCTATGTGACCGATCTGACCGGCCTCAAGATCACCGCATCCTCGCGCGAGGGGGCGATCCGGCGCAATCTTCTCGAGGTCTTTGAAGCCCAGCCCAAGGACGCCCAGTCCAGGCCGGCGCCCAAACGCAAGGCTGACGGCGCTCAGGCTTGATTTTTGTGAGAGGAGCCCTGATATCCCCCTCGACCCGCTGTTTTTCAGAAATATCGAAAGTCCGATGAAAGATCAGAAGACGCCAGATACCGAGCCCGTCCACGCGCCCCGCGATGCCGAAGGCGGAGCCCATGAGAGCTCGCTGACTTCCGAGGCCTCGCCCCAATCGCCCATCGGCGAGCCCGAGCCCTTCACCGAGATCGAAAATCTCCTGCAGGAAAATCAGGCGCTCAAGGACAAAGTTCTGCGCACCATGGCGGAGATGGAAAATCTGCGTCGCCGCACCGAGCGAGAAGTGGCCGATGCCAAACTCTATGGCGTCACATCTTTTGCCCGCGACATGCTCACTTTCGCCGATAATCTGCGCCGTGCAGTCGAGAGCGTGTCAGCCGATGAGCGCGAGGCGGCGAGCCCTGCTTTGAAGGCCTTTGTGGAAGGCATCGAACTCACCGAGCGGGATTTTCTCTCGCGTCTGGCCCGCTTCGGCGTGAAGAAGATCGAACCGCAGGGTCATAAATTCGATCCCAATATGCATGAGGCTTTGTTCGAAGTGCCCGATCCCAATGTTGTCGCCGGCACAGTCGTTCAGGTGGTCGAGGCAGGCTATGCCATTGGGGAGCGCTGCCTGCGCCCCGCCAAAGTCGGCGTCGCACGCGGCGGCCCGAAGGCGGAAGCCGCAAACTAATCGTCAGGCCTTCGTCACGCGCCGCAAGGTCAGATTGAGTCGCCCACCTTGCGGCAGAAGCGTCGAGGTTCCGCCCATGATGCGATCGACGCCGTGAAAGGCGAGGCGCGCGGCGCCTGACAGCATCATCGCATCGCCCGATTGCAGCTTGAACGATTTGGTCGATGATTTGCGTTCAGTTCCGCCAATGCGGAAGAGGCATGTGTCGCCCAGCGACAGCGACACGACGGGCGCATCAAAATCCTCTTCATCCCTGTCCTGATGCAGGCCCATGCGGGCCGAGGCATCGTAAAAATTCACGAGACAGGCTTCGGGCGAATGTTTGTAGGGGCTGAGATCCTCCCACGCGCGCATGGCGAGGCGCGGAATGGCCGGCCATGGCGCGCCGGTTTCTGGATGGGTGGATTGATAGCGATAACCGCGTTCGCGATCCGACACCCAGCCGAGCGTCCCGCAATTGGTCATGCGGACAGAAAATTCCTTGCCCGTGCGCGGCATGCGCGGCGTGAAAAGCGGGGCTGCTTTCACAGCCGCGCGCAAATCGTCGATGAGTTCCTGTTGCTCCTCGCGCGACAAATAGCCGGGCGCATAGATCAGGCCGGGAACGATTTCTTGCATGGTCCCGCTCATGTCAGTTCGTCATTGCGAGGAGCGCAGCGACGCGGCAATCCATCTTCCGGTGGCAGAAGATGGATTGCTTCGCTACGCTCGCAATGACGGCCCGGATCACGCGTGATGCAGCACCTTCTTCGAGGCAACCGTCGAATCTGCATTGAGCTTGTAGACGACCGGCACGCCGGTCTCGAGCTCCATGCCCATGATCGATTCCTTGTTGGCCTTCTCCAGCACCATCAAAAGTGCGCGTAGAGAATTGCCATGTGCCACGACGATTGTGCGTTCGCCGCGCAGAACGCAGGGCAGGATTTCCTCGCAATAATAGGGAAGCACGCGGGCGAGCGTGTCCTTCAGCGATTCGCCGCCGGGCGGGGGCGTGTCGAAGGAGCGGCGCCAGATCATCACCTGTTCATCGCCCCATTTTTTCGCAGCTTCCGCTTTGTTGAGGCCCGACAGATCGCCGTAATCGCGCTCGTTGAGCTGAATGTCTTTCACCACCGGCAATTCAAGGCCGAGTTCCTTCAGCACGATGTCGCAGGTATCTTGCGCGCGTGTGAGGCCTGAGGTGAAGGCCTTGTCGAAGCTGATGCCGAGCTTCTTCAATTCCTGTCCGGCCTTTTTTGCCTCCTCAATGCCTACCGGCGTGAGGTCCGGATTTTTCCAGCCCGTGAAGAGATTCTTCAGGTTCCACTCGCTCTGGCCGTGGCGCACGAGCACGAGAGTGCGGTCCATAATCGCTCCTGTCTTTCGATGATGTGAGGTTAGATGTCTTTCAGGCCGAGCACGTCGGCCATATTGTAATGGCCGGGTTTGCGGCCATGTCCCCAAAGTGCGGCCTTGATGGCGCCGCGCGCGAAAATGGCGCGATCCTCAGCGCGATGGGCCAGTTCGATACGCTCGCCGGCGCCAGCAAAGATGACCTGATGATCGCCAACCACTGTGCCGCCGCGCAAAGTTGCAAAGCCGATGTCGCCGGGAATGCGGGCGCCCGTATGTCCGTCGCGCGCCCGCACGGAGCGCGCGGCCAGATCGATGGCGCGGCCTTTTGCGGCGGCTTCACCAAGCAAGAGTGCAGTGCCGGAGGGCGCATCGACTTTCATGCGGTGATGCATTTCGACAATTTCAATGTCGAAGTCTTCGCCGAGCGTCTGCGCAACTTTCTTCACCAGTCCGGCGAGCAGATTGACGCCGAGGCTCATATTTCCCGAGCGCACGATTGTCGCGTGGCGCGCGGCAGCATCGATCTTTTCAATATCGTCGGCTGCAAGGCCGGTGGTGCCGATCACATGAACGATGCGCGCCTGCGCGCACAGGCCGGCATATTGGACGGTGGCTGCGGGCGAGGAAAAATCGATCAATCCGTCAGCCTGCGCAATGGCCTGAAGCGCATCGGCGGTGATCGGCACATTCATCTGGCCCGCGCCTGCCAGAAGGCCGGCATCCTGGCCCAGCGCCAGCGAGCCACCGTGCTCCAGCGCGCCGGACAGAATGGCTCCCGGCGTTTCATGAATGGCCTGCACGAGCATTCGCCCCATGCGTCCGGCGGCGCCGGCAACGACGAGCCGCATCTCGCTCATGAGGATCTCCCTGAATGCCTGTTGATCATGGCCGGTCTATAGCGCCCGACCGGGCGCTTGCAAAGGAAAAGGCGTCATGCGGCTTTTCTGGTCATGGTTGCGTCACAATTGGTGTTTAAGCATCAGGTCAAGCCTCCGGGGTCGCTCGGGTCGAAAGATCGTTCTGATCGGAGGGGGCTGACGCCGGGCCGGATGTACGCCCGGCGTTTTCATTTTCAGGCCGCTTTTTGCTCTTTTAAGGGCTGGCGCCTTCGAGAGCCGTGGCCTCAGCAAGCCGCGGCAATCTCCGCGACGATGGCTTGCGCCGCCGCTTTGGGGTCGGGGGCTTGAGTGATCGGGCGACCCACGACCATATGATCCGCGCCTGCCCTTATGGCGTCGCCCGGCGTCATCACGCGTTTCTGGTCGCCGATGGCGGCGCCTGCGGGCCGGATCCCCGGCGTCACCAGCAGCATGTCGGCCCCGAGCTGCGCACGCATGGGGGCTGCTTCCTCGGCAGAGAGAATGAGCCCGTGCACGCCGGCGGCCTTTGCCTGATCGGCGCGGCGGCTGACGAGATCTTTCACCCCCATGGCATAGCCGGCCTCAGCGAGATCGGCATCGTCATAGGATGTCATGACCGTCACGGCCAAAATCTTCAGCGGCGAGTTTTTGAGCGCCCCGGTGGCGGCTTTCATCGTCTGGGGGAAGGCATGGACGGTCAGAAAAGTCGCGCCAAGTGCAGCAACCTGTTCGGTCGCGCGGGCCACCGTATTGGGAATGTCGTGGAATTTCAGGTCGAGAAAGACTTGCTTGCCGTCTTTGACCAGCTGCTCTGCCAGCGCCAGCCCGCCGCCATAGGTCAGTTCGAGGCCGATCTTGTAGAAGGAGACGGCATCGCCGAGCTGCTCGACCATGGCCTGCGCCTTGGCCGTATCGGCGAGATCGAGGGCGACGATCAGGCGGTCACGCGGGCTGATATGTGCGGGCATGGCAGGAATCCGAAAGGGGTCAGAGGCCCCTGATGCACTGGCGCGAGCCTCCTGTCGAGCCCCCGGATTTCAGCGCCCCCGGCCTTTTCGCAGCCGGATTTCTTCCTCGACCCGCGCGCGCGTCCCGAGCAATTCGCTTTTCATCTTGTTGGTCCCCGCCTTGAGGCGATGGAACAGGATGGTGGCGGCATTCTGCTTGCGCCCATTCGCCTCGCTGGCGGGGCGGTAGACCCAGACGCGGGCCGGCGGCAAATTGAGCCAGATGGGCGGGGAGACGTCGGCGTCGAAAGCAACCGGGCCGCAACCCTTGGGATTGCGCGGAATGGGCGAGACAATGCCATAGGTGAATTGAACGAAACGCCCCTGCGGTCCCATCAGCCCGAAGGAATCGCTCAAAAGGCCGAGCCTTTGTTCGTCGGGCATGTTGAGCAGGGGCAGGCTGGAGACGACGGCAGCCACGGGCCCGGCAATCTTGCCCGCCAGCGTCTCGCTCAGGCGCACGGCATCGCCCTGGATCACTGTGGCGCGGGGGAAGCGGCGCTCCAGCAGGCGGCAAAAGGCGGGGTCGAATTCCACCAAAACGAGCCGCTCGGGGGCTATGCCGCGCCGGATCAGCGCCTGCGTCACCGGGCCGGTTCCCGGCCCCAGTTCAATGACAAGCCCTTCCTGCGCCGGATCGACGGATTGCGCCATGGCGCGGGCGAGGAAGCGACCGGATGGGGTCAGGGCGCCTGTGGTCAGAGGATTGTCGAGCCAGGCGCGAATGAAACGCGCTTCGTCAGCAAGCCCGGCTTGCGGGTGTCCTGCGTCATGAGGCCCTCGGCCTCTCGTGCGGCCGTTGATCTCGGCGCGGTGCTGGTTCGGACGCAATGTGTCACCTTAGCTGCATGAAATTACAGTCTGCGCAAATGCGCGCCGCGTCAAGAAAGTGTCACACTCGCTCCGCTTAAGTTGATCAGGGCGCGCCGGTGAGGAAATCTTTCATGCGGGCGAAAAATCCAGACGATTCCGGATGCGTCTTGTTGGACGATTCAGCCTCGAATTCGGCCAGCAATTCACGTTGTTTCTTCGTGAGATTTTGTGGCGTTTCGACATTGGCCTGAATGTAGAGATCGCCGAACTCGCGCGAACGCAGCACCGGCATGCCTTTGCTCTTCAGTTTGAACTGTTTTCCCGATTGCGTGCCTTCGGGAACTTTCACCTTGGCTTCGCCGCCATTCACGGTTGCGACGGTGAACTCGCCACCCAATGCAGCCTGCACCATCGAGATCGGCACTCGGCAGAAAAGATCTGCGCCGTCGCGCTGGAAAAACGGATGCGGCTTCATCGACAGGAAAATATAAAGATCGCCTGCAGGCCCACCGCGCAAGCCCGCTTCGCCCTCGCCGGCCAGACGAATGCGCGTGCCGTCTTCGACGCCGGGCGGAATGTTGACGGAGAGCGAACGCTCGCGTGTGATGCGGCCTGCGCCGCGACATTGTTCGCACGGATTTTCAATTGTCTCGCCGCGCCCCTGACATGTGGGGCAAGTGCGTTCAATGGCGAAAAACCCTTGTTGCGCGCGCACGCGGCCTGCGCCGCCGCATGTGGAACAGGCTTTCGGCTTCGAGCCCGATTTCGCACCGCTTCCCGAACAGGGCTCGCATGCAGCAAGGCTCGGCACTTTGATGGTCGCCGTCTTGCCGAGATAGGCTTCTTCCAGCGTGATTTCGAGATTGTAGCGAAGGTCGGATCCGCGCTCGCGACCATTGGCGCGACCGCGTCGGCCCCCGCCCATCATGTCGCCGAACAGATCGTCGAAAATATCGGCCATGGAGGAGGCAAAACCATCGCCCATACCGCCTTGTCCGCCGCCGCCATTTTCAAAAGCAGCATGACCGAAGCGATCATAGGCAGCGCGTTTCTGTCCATCGGACAGGCATTGATAGGCTTCGTTGATTTCCTTGAATTTGATTTCCGCTGCCGCATCGCCCGGATTTTTGTCCGGATGATATTGCATGGCCAGTTTGCGGAAGGCGGATTTCAGATCCGCATCGCTGGCAGTGCGGCTCACGCCAAGCGTTTCATAAAAGTCAGCTTTGGCCATGGGTCTTGCCGTTTTCGATGTTTTTGTCGAGCTGCGAAATGATGACGGGCAGATCCTCGTTGAGTGCTGACCAAATCATGTTTCGCTCAAGCCCCGTGTCCGGACATAAAGAAGGCGGGCGGGAAAACTCCCGCCCGCTTTTCGAAGCTTAAATCAGGCCGATTTCTTCTTGTCGTCGCCGCCGACTTCCTTGAAGTCCGCATCGATGACATCGTCCTTGGGCGGAGCGCCCGCATCGGCGCCCGGCTGTGCGCCGCCTTCGGCAGATTGAGCCTTGTACATGGCCTCGCCCAGTTTCATCGAGGCCTGAACGAGTTCATTGGTCTTGGCCTTGATGTCGTCGGCGTCCTCGCCTTCGAGAGCGGTCTTGAGAGCTGCAACGGCGCTCTCGATCGCGCTCTTGTCGGCGGCCGAAACCTTGTCGCCATGTTCAGCGACCGATTTTTCGGCCGAATGGATCATCGACTCGCCCTGGTTCTTCGCATCCACCAATTCGCGGCGACGCTTGTCTTCGGCCGCATTGAGTTCGGCGTCCTTGACCATTTTATCGATGTCGGCATCCGACAGGCCGCCTGACGCCTGAATGCGGATCTGCTGTTCCTTGTTGGTGGCCTTGTCCTTCGCCGTGACATTGACAATGCCGTTCGCGTCAATGTCGAAGGTCACTTCCACCTGCGGCACGCCGCGTGGGGCGGGCGGAATGCCGACGAGATCGAATTGGCCGAGAATTTTATTGTCGGCCGCCATTTCGCGCTCGCCCTGAAATACGCGGATCGTCACGGCTGTCTGGCTGTCTTCAGCCGTCGAGAAGACCTGGCTCTTCTTGGTCGGGATTGTCGTGTTGCGGTCGATCAGGCGGGTGAATACGCCACCCAGCGTCTCAATGCCCAGCGACAGCGGCGTCACGTCGAGCAGCAGCACGTCTTTCACGTCGCCCTGCAAAACGCCCGCCTGCGCGGCCGCGCCAATGGCAACCACTTCATCCGGATTGACGCCCTTGTGGGGCTCTTTGCCGAAGAAGTTTTTGACGATCTCCTGCACTTTCGGCATGCGCGTCATGCCGCCGACGAGAACCACTTCATCGATCTGCGCGGCAGTCACGCCGGCATCCTTCATCGCCTTGCGGCAGGGCTCAATCGTCTTCTGGATCAGATCATCGACAATGGCTTCGAATTTCGCGCGCGTCAGTTTCAGCGCGAGATGCTTGGGGCCGGAGGCATCGGCGGTGATATAGGGAAGATTGATGTCGGTCTGTGCGGCAGAGGACAATTCGATCTTGGCTTTTTCCGCAGCTTCCTTCAGACGCTGCAAAGCGAGCTTGTCTTTCTTGAGATCGATGCCCTGCTCTTTTTTAAATTCATCGGCAAAATATTCGACGAGGCGCATGTCGAAATCTTCACCGCCCAGGAATGTGTCGCCATTGGTCGACTTCACTTCGAACACGCCATCGCCGATCTCGAGGATCGACACGTCGAACGTGCCGCCGCCCAGATCGTAAACGGCAATCGTGCCCGAGCCCTTTTTGTCGAGACCGTAAGCGAGAGCGGCAGCGGTGGGCTCATTGATGATGCGCAAAACTTCAAGACCGGCAATCTTGCCCGCGTCCTTGGTCGCCTGGCGCTGCGCGTCGTTGAAGTAAGCGGGAACGGTGATGACGGCCTGCGTCACGGTCTGGCCGAGATAGGCCTCTGCCGTTTCCTTCATCTTCTGGAGCGTGAAGGCGGAAATCTGCGAGGGCGAATAGGGCTTGCCATCGGCCGTCACCCAGGCATCGCCATTGCCGCCCTTGGTGATCTTGTAGGGGACGAGCGACATGTCCTTCTGCGTCATCGGATCTTCGAATGTGCGGCCGATGAGGCGCTTGATGGCAAAGAAAGTGCGCTCGGGATTGGTGGCGCCCTGGCGCTTGGCCGGCTGGCCGACGAGGCGTTCGCCATCATCAGTAAAGGCGACAATCGAAGGCGTCGTGCGCGCGCCTTCCGCATTTTCAATCACTTTCGGCGTTGCGCCGTCCATCACGGCAACGCAGGAATTGGTCGTGCCGAGATCGATACCGATGACTTTTGCCATTGTACTCATCCTTTCTGTGGCGGAACCCACGGACCCCGAAGCGATCCGATCTGGGCCGGGCGGCGCCATGGGCGCGGGCCACGGTCCGGGTCCCCGATTATTGGCTAGCGTAAAGAGCGGGGAGGCCGTTCTGATGGAGGGGATATGGGAACGCCCCCCCAGCGCTGCAAGACGGTGCAGGGGGCTAAAAAGACAGGTTTTTGCGGTTGTTTTCCCGCCCCCCGGCGGGGAGGCCTCATTGCGGGGAGGCCGAAGGCCAAAGCGGCAATCCAAGGGCCTCACCCGAGGCCTCTGGATGGCTTGGCTTGCGCTCGCAATGACGGGCGCCGGTTTTCCTCAGACCCTATTCACCACCAGCCCGAGCTTGGGCGGCTTGTTCAGCGTCTGGAAGATCACGCAATAGCGCTCGGTCAGCTTGATCAGCGAGGCGATCTGCTCTTCGGTGGCATCCGTGTCGATGTCGAAGGACAGGCGGATCTCGCGGAAGCCGACGGGGGCTTCCTTGTCGACGCCGAGCGTCCCGCGGAAATCGAGGTCGCCTTCGGCGCGCACTGTGCCGGACTTCAGCGGAATGGCGAGGGCGGTGGCGACCGCCTTCAGGGTCACGCCGGCGCAGGCGACGAGCGCTTCGAGCAGCATGTCGCCCGAGCAGAGTTCTGCGCCCGAGCCGCCGGTGGCCGGGTGGAGGCCCGCCACGGCGAGCGCGCGGCCGGTCTCGACCTTGCAGGCGATCTTGCTTTCATCCAGCGTGCCATGCGCTTTCAGCGTGATGACGGCAGCGTTCGGATCGTTCTTGTATTTGTCCTTGTAGGGGGCCTGCATGGCGCGAAGCGCATTGGCGTCCATTCTGCGATCTCCTGTTTTAAAAACTGCCGCCGGCTGCGGGGCTTTGAACATGGCCCGGCCGGTGAAGATGGGGCTGATTGATCGAGCCATCGAGCGCAGCGAGAACGGAGCGCTTGGTCTCGGCGAAATCATGCGAAAGCCGGTCGCGCGGGCGCGGCAGATCGATTTTGATGTCTGCGAAAATGCGCCCCGGCTTTGGCTGCAGCACAATGGCGCGATCGGCCAATGCCACAGCTTCTTCGACATCATGCGTGACGAGCACGAGAGTCGGGCGATGCTGTTCCCATAAAGCGAGCAAATGATCCTGCAGGCTTTCGCGGGTCAAAGCGTCGAGCGCGGAGAAAGGTTCGTCGAGCAGCAGCGCTTTGGGTTGCGTGACCAGCGCGCGCACGATGGAGACGCGCTGCGCCTGCCCGCCCGACAATTCGCGCGGCCAGCGCCCGCCATAACCGGCAAGGCCGACGCGCAGCAAAGCTTCGTCCACGCGGGCATCGCGTTCGGCTTTGGGCAGATTTTCCAGGCCGAAGGCAATATTTTGCGCAACCGTCAGCCAGGGCAAAAGGCGCGCTTCCTGAAAGACAATTCCCACCGCCGGATGAGGTGCGGCAATCGCCTCGCCATCAATGGCAACGGTGCCGCGGCTTGGCATTTCGAGGCCTGAAATCATCCGCAGCAAAGTTGTCTTGCCGCAGCCCGAGCCGCCCACCAGCGCGACGATCTCGCCTGCGTCGACATCGAGCGAAATGGTTTCCAGCGCATGCGTGCCATTGGGATAGGTCTTGCAGAGCCGATCGATGGTCAGCATCACGCGCCCCTTTGATGCGTGTCCTGCCAGGACAGGAACGGCTTGGTCGCAACAACGATCAGCCAGTCGCCGATCTTGCCGAGAATGGCAAAAGCAATAATCGCTGCCAGAATCTGCGCCGGCTTGCCGAGCTGCTGTCCATCGACAAGCAGATAGCCAAGCCCCTCAGAGGCGCCCATGATCTCGGCCGCAACAACGAACATGAAGCCGAGGCCGAGGCCCGAGCGAATGGCGATGACGAAATCGGGCAGAATGGCGGGCAAAAGCACGCGGCGCACGAGCGAGAGGCGCGACAGGCGAAAAGCGCGCCCGACTTCGACGATCTTGCGATCCACATTGGCAATGGCCGCCATCACGCCGAGATAGACGGGGAAGAAGACGCCGGTGGCGATCAAAGCGATTTTCGAACTTTCGAAAATGCCGAGCCAGAGAATGAACAAGGGCACCCAGGCGAGCGAGGGAATGGCGCGCAGCGCCTGCAGCGTGGGGTCGAGCAGGCGGCGCGCCATGCTCGAGGCGCCGGTCAAGGCGCCCAGCAACATGCCGACGAAAGCGCCCAGCCCAAAGCCCATGAGAACACGCCAGACTGTCGCGCTGACATGGGTCGCAAGTTCGCCGCTTGCCGCCAATTCCCAGAGTGTCGCGAAAATCCGGCTTGGTGCGGGCAGCAGGCGCGCCTGCACAAGGCCCAGCCGGAAGGCGGCTTCATAGAGGACGGCCGCCGTGACCGGCAGAACAAGGCCAAGAAGGAAAGCGGTTCCGAACACGGAAAATCGCGCGCCGGCTGGGCGCGCGGCTGTCGCTGTCGCTTGTTCGAGCGTGCCGGCCTCGCTCATCTCAACTCCAAAGAAAAAGGGCTCCGACGGGTCGACCCGCCGGAGCCCAGCCTTCTAGCCTTACTTGGCGGCGACCGCAAAGCGCGTGTCGATCAAAGCCTCGACAGTCGCCTTAATGTCCGTGTCTGCCTTCAGAACGCCCGCCTTCTGCAGGGCAAGGCCGGCCTCAATGATGGTTTCGCGGGTGGCGGGCGTGATGCCGGCATGGGTCAGGTCGGTGCGCTCGAGCTGGCGGGTGATGACCGGGTCGGGCAATTTGGTTTCGGCGATCAGGGCGCGCTTGAGCGCGTCCGGATTGGCGCGCGCCCAGATGCGGGCTTCCTCATAGACGCGCAGAACGCGGCGGACGATTTCCGGGTTTTTATTGGCGAAATCCTCGCGTGTGTTGAGCACGCCCCAGGTATTGTCCTCGGCGCGGCGGTAGAGAAGCTTCGCGCCATCTTCGATTTCGGCCTGCGCCATGATCGGGTCGAGACCGGCCCAGGCATCGACATCGCCGCGCACCAGCGCGGTCTTACCATCGGCATGCTGGAGCAGGACGAGGCGAACGTCTTTCTCGGTCAGGCCGGCTTTGTCGAGCGCGCGCACGAGGAAGATGTGTGGATCGGTGCCGCGGGTAACTGCGATCCTTCTGCCCTTGAGATCGACGACATTGGCGATCTTGCTGTCCTTGCCGGTGACCAGCGCGGTCCATTCGGGACGCGAGAAAATGCCGATGGTCTTGATCGGATTGCCATTGATCTTGCCGACCAGAGCGGCCGCGCCGGCGGTCGAGCCAATGTCGAGCGAGCCGGCATTGAGGAATTCGAGCGCCTTGTTGGAGCCGGCCGAAAGAACCCAGCGGACGTTGATCTTGTCCTTCTCGAATTCCTTTTCGAGCAACTTCTGCTCGCGGATGACCAGCGAGAGCGGATTATAGGTGGCGTAATCGACGCGGATTTCCGAGACCTGCGCAAAAGCAGGGGTCGAGGCGGCAATGGCGAGCGCAAGGCCCGCGGAAATGGTCTGGCGACGGGTGAAAGCGAACATGGGGCAATCCTTCGAAACGGGCCGGGCGCTGTTCGTTAAAACAGACCGTGTTTGATTTCTAGGACGGATCGTTCTTTTTGTCAAACGCTCCCGGAGCCGCCCATCAGGCGTTTTTCCCACTCAAGGATCGCCTGTTTGCGCGCCAAGCCCCAATGGTAGCCGGTGAGCGCGCCCGAGCGGCCGATAATCCTGTGGCAGGGCACGAGAAAAGCGATGGGATTGCGCCCGACCGCCGCCCCAATCACGCGGGCAGCCTTGGGCCGTCCGATCTCGGCGGCCAGATCGGAATAGGTCGCTGCCTGGCCGAAGGGCACTTTCAGCAGCGCTTTCCACACCTGCCGGTCGAAATCCGAGCCGATCGGCAGGATGGGCAAGGGTTTTGCAGCCTGCCAGAGCGCCGGATCGAAGGCACGCGCCACAAAGGGGGCGCTTGCTGCTTGATCCTCGCGGACAGCGGCTTTCGGCCAGCGTCGCATCATGTCGTCCAGCGCCAAAGCGCGCTCGCCGCGCTCGACGAAACCAAGACCCGCCAGTCCTTGGTCCGCGACAAATGCAACCGCCTCGCCGAAGGGCGAGGGATGAAACCCATAGGTCAGCGACAGGCCTGCGCCCCGGCTTTGGGTGATCTCGGGCAATATCTCCTGTTCGGCAATAAAAACGTCTGGCATTGGCGTCATGCGCCTTTCTCAAAAACAGAAAGATCAATCGAAACGGGGGCCGCGGCGCGCCTCGGCCAGCGCGCGCGACAGATGATCGGCAAATTCAGCCTTTTCCTCGGGCGCAAGATAATGAGCAATCTCGACGCTCGATCCGCGCGTGGCGAGGGCGAGCTTTTGCAGGCCGAATTCCTCATCCTCTTCCTTTTCGATCCGCACCCAGAGCGGATTGAAATGGAAGTCGCGCCGCGCCCCTTGCGCGCTCACCTTGGCCAGATGCAATTCGACCGGCGTCACCGTCACATCTTCATAGGCGCGCGCGTCGCGGAAATTGGCGCGAAAGGCCCAATAGAGCAGGGCAATGTCGAGCCCCATGAAACCGGCCACCGGCCAGGCGCCCAGAAACAGGAAGGGCAGGGAGGTCAGAATACAGGCGCCCGCAAACAGCCCGATCAGCAGGCGCATATTGTCCCGGCTCAGCGAGCGATGGGGCGTCAGCCGCGCGCTGAAAATGGGCCTGTCCACTGCCGATTGAAAGTCCAAGCCAGCCTCTTGCCGCTCGTGCCTTTGGCGTTGCGCCATTCCCCTTTATAACGCGGTTATGCCCACGAAAAAGAGACCTGTTTCTAGCAAATCTTCCGCAGCCAAGGCGACGGTCAAAAAAGCCGCAGCCAAGCGCATTGCGAAAAAGCCTGCCGCAGCGCCGGCAAAAAAGCCGCGCGGCCGGCGCAGGCCCGTTGGGCCGGAGGTCGTGCAGGAGATTTTCACCCGCTTCCGGGCCGACAATCCCGAGCCCAAGGGCGAGCTCGAACACGTCAATGCCTATACGCTGCTGGTTGCCGTCGTCTTGTCGGCGCAGGCCACCGACGTTGGCGTGAACAAGGCGACGCGCCCGCTATTTGCCGTCGCCGACACGCCACAAAAAATGGTGGCGCTCGGCGAGGACAAGATCCGCGATTACGTCAAGTCCATTGGCCTCTTCCGCACCAAAGCGAAGAACGTCTATTTGCTCTCGCAGATTCTGATCGAGCAATTCGGCGGCGAAGTCCCGCGCCAGCGCGAGGTGCTGGAGACTCTGCCGGGCGTGGGCCGCAAGACCGCCAATGTCGTGCTCAATATGGCTTTTGGCGAATCGACCATTGCGGTCGATACGCATCTCTTCCGCCTGTCGAACTGCATTCCGCTTGCTATCGGCAAAACGCCTTTGGCCATTGAACTGGGGTTGGAGAAAATCATCCCGGCCGAGTTCAAGCGCCATGCCCATCATTGGCTCATTCTGCATGGACGTTATGTCTGCAAGGCGCGCCGCCCCGAATGCGAGCGCTGCCTCATCGCCGATTTATGCACATCGCCTGAAAAATGCGTCTAAAGCCTGCCTTCAGCGCCTGTGCGCATCATGCTAGGCCTTGTCTCTGCGTTGCCTTTGTCTTCCCCTGTTTCCCGCGCTCTTGAACCTGCAAAGCTCAAGCCCATGCTCGGACCCGCAGATCTTGCCGACTGGACCTTCGACGAGCGCGACCTCATTCTTGCAATGCTGCGTCGCCATGATGCTGTGCATGCTCTCATGACGGGTGCGGATTCAGCTGCCAGCGCTTTTCCGCCCGCTTTGCGCGGGCTTGCACGACGCTTTGCCGCCCATGAGGAATTGACGCTCGCCGATCTCCAGAGCCTCGCCGAGGCCATTGGCGCAGCTCATGCTCTTGCCTGATCAGCGCAGCAAAAAAAGGCCTGCCAGCCCAAGCGTGCCGACGATGATCCGCCACCAGGCGAAAAAGGAAAATCCGTGGCGCGACACAAATTGCAGAAAGCCGCGCACAACAAAAAGACCTGAGACGAAAGCTGCAACAAAGCCGATGACGATCAGCGCCACATCGTTGAATTCGAGCAGCTTGTAATTTTTGAACAGGTCATAGGCGAAAGCGCCCGCCATGGTCGGCATGGCCAGAAAAAAAGAAAATTCCGCCGCCGCGCGTTTGGACGCGCCTAAAAACATGGCAGAGACAATGGTTGCGCCTGAACGCGAGACGCCCGGCACCATGGCAACACATTGAAACAGGCCCACCAGAAGCGCCGTTTTTAGCGGCATATCCATCGCATCGTCGTAGCGCGCCTGCGGTGCGAGATCTTCCACAGCAAGCAGCACGAGCCCGCCTGCAATCAGCATGGTGCAGACGATGAGCGGATTGAACAGAACGCTTTTGATGAAGGAATGCGCGAAAGCTCCGATCAGGGCTGCCGGCAGAAAGGCCAGCAAGACAGCGAAGACAAAATGGCGCGCCTTGGGGTCGTCTTTCAGGCCGAGGATGATGGAGATGATCTTGCGCGCATAGACCAGCAGAATGGCCAGAATCGCACCAAGCTGGACCAGAACTTCGAAAGTCTTGCCCTTGGATTCGAAGCCGAGAAAATGGCCGACCAGCAGCAGATGACCGGTTGAGGAAACAGGCAGAAACTCAGTCAGGCCTTCGATCCCGCCCAGCAGCAGGGCTTTGAGGGCGTCTGTCAGGCTCATATCTGTTCTCCGGCTGCGGCGGGGTTGAACAAGCTTTTGCGATTCGGGTTGTGACCCGCGCCCGGCGGTTCTATACGGAGCCCCTGATTCATTCCACCGAGGCCTTTGCTCTTTTCGAGCCCGGCCCTCCATTGGGCTCTCAATTCAATCTATGGCGCAGCTTTATCACCTTCCGCTTTGCCCCCATTCGCGCTTTATCCGGATCGCGCTCGGCGAATATGGCATTGAGCCAGAGCTGATCGAGGAGCGGACTTTTGAGCGACGGGAGGCTTTTCTCGCCCTCAATCCCGCCGGCCTCACGCCCGTCCTCACCGATGGCGCCAATATGGCGGCTGTTTCGGGGGCCAATGTCATTGCGGAATATCTGGACGAGACGCGCGGACTGGCGCTCGAGCAGCACCGCCTGATGCCCGAGGATCCTGCCGGCCGCGTCGAAGTGCGCCGCCTGCTCGAATGGTTCAATCTCAAATTCTTCGCCGAAGTCTCGCAATGGCTGGTGCATGAGAAAGTCACCAAAAGGCTGATGCCGCCGGGTCAGGGCGGCGGTGCGCCCGACATGGAACTGGTGCGTGCCGCGCGTCAGAATATTCGCTATCATCTGCGCTATATTGGATGGATGCTGCAGTCGCGGAACTGGCTGGCGGGCGATCGCCTGACCTATGCCGATCTGGCGGCGGCGGCGCATCTGTCGAGCGTGGATTTCCTGGGCGACGTGCCATGGGGCGAAGACGAAGCGGCGAAACATTGGTACGCGCGGGTGAAATCGCGCCCGTCCTTCCGCGCGATTCTCAACGATCGCCTGCCGGGCATGAATCCATCGCCGGTTTACGCGGATCTCGATTTCTGACCGGCCCGTTCCTGACACGCTTGCGCGCCCGCGCGGCCGAACTCGGCTTCGATGCCTGCCGCATCGCCAAGCCCGATGCCATTCCCCAAGCGCCGCAACGCCTGCGCGAATGGCTCGAAAGCGGCGCCCATGGCGGCATGGACTGGATGGCGGAGACAGAAGATCGCCGCGCCGATCCGCGCGTGCTCTGGGCCGATGTCAAAAGCATTGTCATGCTCGGCATGAATTATGGGCCCGATGAAGATCCGCGCGCGCTTCTTGCGCAAAAAACCAAGGGCACGATTTCCGTCTATGCGCGCCACCGCGATTATCACGATCTCATCAAGGGGCGGCTCAAAATGCTCGCCTCCTGGATTGCGGGCGAGGCAAAAGACGATGGGCTTGCGCTGAAAGTTTTCGTCGATACGGCGCCGGTGATGGAAAAGCCTCTTGCTGCAGCGGCAGGAATCGGCTGGCAGGGCAAGCACACAAATGTCGTCTCGCGCGATTTCGGTTCCTGGCTGTTTCTGGGCTCGATCTTTGTCACGCTCGATCTGCCTGCCGATGAAGCCGAGATCGATCATTGCGGCTCATGCCGCGCCTGTCTCGATGCTTGCCCCACACAGGCATTTCCCGAGCCCTACAGGCTCGATGCACGCCGCTGCATTTCCTATCTCACCATCGAGCATCACGGCCCGATCCCGGATGAATTTCGCGCAGCCATGGGCAATCGCATCTATGGCTGCGACGATTGTCTGGCTGCCTGCCCCTGGAACAAATTTGCGCAAATGGCGCGCGAGGCCAAATTGCAGGCGCGCGATGATTTGCGGGCGCCCGATCTCGATTTTCTCTGCACGCTGGACGATGCAGGCTTTCGCGCTTTCTTTTCAGGCTCGCCGATCAAGCGTATCGGGGTCGCGCGGTTTCGCCGCAATCTGATGGTGGCCGTCGGCAATTCGCGCGACACAGAATTGTTGCCGCGCGCGATTGAAAATCTGGCGCATGAGGATCCGCAGGTGCGCGCCATGGCGGTCTGGGCCGCACGACGCCTGCTCGATGACGAATCTTTCTCTGCGCTGGCGCAAGAGCATGCAGGCGAGAAGGATGGCGATGTGAAAAGCGAATGGCAGGCTGGCCTGACGGAGATGCAAGCATGAATCTTTTTGTCTTTGGTCTGGGCTATTCTCCGCTGGCCTTTCTGACGCGCCACGCATCGCATTTCGGCAAAATCTCCGGCACAGTACGCCAGTCAGAAAAGGCAGAGCGTCTGGCGCGCGAGCGCAAAATCGAAACCATTGTTTTCGATGGCAGCGCCGTGAGCCCTGAACTTGTGCGCGCTCTGGCGCAGGCAGATGTCATTCTTGTTTCCGTGCCGCCCGGCGAGCGGGGCGATCCGGCGCTGAAAATTTTTGCGCGCGATGCCATTGCCATGCCCGCACTTCAGCGCATCGTCTATCTCTCCACCATTGGCGTCTACGGCGATCATGGCGGCGGCTGGATCGATGAGGATACGCCGGCGCGCCCTTCTGCAGGGCGTTCGGATGCAAGATTTGCAGCCGAAGAGGGCTGGAGCGCGCTTGCGCGTGAGCGGCATGTCGAGATCGACATTCTGCGGCTTGCCGGCATTTACGGGCCGGGGCGCAATTCGCTTGCGGCGCTGAAAACTGGAACGGCCAGGCGCATCGTCAAGCCCGGACAAGTGTTCAATCGCATTCATGTCGAGGATATTGCCGATGCGATCATGGCCTGTATTGCGGGTGCAAAGGCGGGCGCCATCTATAATGTGACGGATGACGAGCCCGCGCCGCCGCAGGATGTGGTGACTTTTGCCGCCGATCTGCTGGGTGTTGCGCCACCGCCCGAACAGGATTTTGCCTCTGCTGAACTCACGCCCATGGCGCGCAGTTTTTATGCCGAGAACAAGCGCGTTTCCAATGCGCGCATCAAGCGCGACTTGGGTTTTGCATTCAATCACCCAACCTATCGCGAGGGCTTGCGCGCATTGCTTGCCATGGGCGAGGGACGCTAAGATCAGGCCGCCCGTTTCTCCGGCGAGAAATGGTCGAGATATTTGGCATCGATCTTCGACACCGGCATAATGACCAGCACATCGACCGTACCAAATTGGCGGTCGACGACTGCGCCCTCGCCGAAAGTTGCGCCGAGCCGCAGATAGCCGCGCACCAAAGTTGGCAGTGCGTCGAGTGCGCGGCGCAGATCGATGGTCTCAGCTGAGATCATATCCATGCCGACACTTTGCTCAGGCAGCGCGCGCGCCGCCCATTCGCCCTGCGCAAGCGCATGGTGATGGAGGAAAGACAGGCCAAGCGCATGTTTGAGCGGGTTTGCGCCCTCGAAAGAGGCGCAGCCAATCATGGCGTCGATGCGATAATGCTGCACATAGGCTGCGATGCCGCGCCACAAAAGTTCAATCGTGCGCTTGGAGCGATAGGCCGGCAGGACGCAGGAGCGCCCGAGCTCGAGAAAATTCTTGTCGCCATGCTTGGCCAGCAGCGGCGCAATGTCGAATTCCTGCGCGCTGTAAAAACCGCCGCTCTTGTCCGCAATATCCTTGCGCAAGAGGCGATAGGTTCCCACCACTTTCGGCTTGATCCGCCCGAAGCGGTTTTTCGCGGCATGGTCGATGACCAGCATGTGGTCGCAAATGCGATCGAAGGGGCAGATGTCGCGGCGCGCCAGTGCAGAGCGCGCATCGGCAATAGCCCCGCCTTCCCCGAAGAAGACATTGTAGCGCAACTTCTGCGCCCGGCGAATGTCCTTCTTGGTAATGGCGAGGCGAACTTCGAGCGTGCCCATCCGGCCGAGCGATGGATCAAGCGTGCCATGGTCGCGCACCGCGCGCGGCATTTTCAACGGCAATGCGCGGATGGTGCCGCCAAACCCTGTGACCACGGCCTGCTTCAGGAAAACGGCTTGCGAAACAAAGAGAGCCATGCGTCCCCACCTCTATGTCTTCCCTTAAGAAGATCACAATCAGCCGACGCTTTTATGACGGTTTCGCTCAAGCTGGAAAGGTTCTGAAATCAGAAGCTTATCAGGCAGCCTCCGCTGCCCCTGAGACAGAGCCGCGATAGGTCAGGGCTTCCGCCACATGGATGCGCTGCACGGCCTCTGATTCGTCGAGATCGGCGAGCGTGCGGGCAAGTTTCAGCACACGGTGAAATCCGCGCGCCGTCAGCCGCATCCGGTCGGCCGCCTCGCGAATGAGCTTTTCGCCCCCCGCATCGGGACGCGCAGCGGTTTCGATCACTTGCGCGGGCGCCGCGCTATTGGTGGCAATGCCCGGCAGGCCAAGGGCTGCATAGCGGTTGCGCTGGATTTCGCGCGCATGCATCAAACGCGCGGCAACCTCGCGCGAGCCTTCTTCTGCAGGCGGCAGCAGCAGGTCGGCAGCCGAGACCGCGGGCACTTCGAGCACGAGGTCGAAACGGTCGAGCAAAGGGCCCGACAGCCGGGCCTGATATTGCGCCATGCAGCGCGCATTTGGCTGGCGCTTGCAGGCATGGCCCGGATCGGTTGCATGGCCGCAGCGGCAGGGGTTCATGGCAGCAACAAGCTGAAAGCGCGCCGGATAGGTGACGCGATGATTGGCGCGCGCAATGGCCACTTCACCGGTCTCGATCGGCTGGCGCAGCGAATCCAGCGCCTGCATGGAAAATTCCGGCAATTCATCGAGAAACAGCACGCCGTGATGGGCGAGCGAGACTTCGCCCGGCCGCGCATGAATGCCCCCGCCCGTGAGTGCGGCCATGGAGGCGGAATGATGGGGCGCGCGAAACGGCCGCCGGTCGGTGAGTTCGCCCCCCGCCAGCGCACCCGCCACCGAATGAACCATGGAGACTTCGAGCAATTCGCGCGGATTGAGCGGCGGCAGGATGGAGGGAAGGCGCGCCGCCAGCATGCTTTTGCCCGCACCCGGCGGGCCGTTCATCAGCATGTGATGGCCACCGGCGGCAGCGATTTCCAGCGCGCGCTTGGCGCTTTCCTGCCCTTTGATGTCGCGCAGGTCGGGCTGTGCCGCGCCTTGTGCGCGCATGGCCGGGGTGGGGCGGGCGAGCACTTGCGTGCCGCGAAAATGATTGGCGAGCTGGATGAGCGAGCGCGGCGCGATAATGTCGATCTCAGACGAGGCCCAGGCGGCCTCCGGCCCGCAGGCGGCTGGGCAGATCAGCCCCTGTCCGCGCGCATTGGCGGCCACCGCTGCAGGCAGGCAGCCGGCCACTGCCGTGATCGATCCATCGAGCGCCAATTCGCCCAAAACCGTATAGCCCGCCAGCGCATCGCTCGGGATGGCGCCGATGGAGGCCATAATGGCGAGTGCAATCGGCAGGTCGTAATGGCTTCCCTCTTTCGGCATGTCGGCGGGGGCGAGATTGACCGTGACGCGCCGCGCCGGCATGGCAAGCCCTGCCGCGATCAAAGCCGAGCGCACACGCTCGCGCGATTCCCCGACTGCCTTGTCGCCCAGGCCGACGACTGAAAAGGCGACATTGCCATTGGAAATCTGCACCTGAACATCGACCGGCCGGGCCTCGATCCCTTCGAAGGCGACTGTCGCGACCCGCACCACCATGACCCGGCCTCCTGACGCAAGGACAGGCGTGAGCTTGACCCATGTTTCAGATATTGGCAAGAACATTTCATGAACTGTGAATTATGGGGGCAGCCCCCGCTCACGTCCCGCGCGGCTTGGCGCGCGTGGTCGGCGCGGCTTGGGCTGGATCGTCCGGCCAGGGATGGCGCGGGTAGCGGCCCTTCATTTCAGCTTTCACGGCGGCCCATGAGCCTTTCCAGAAACCCGGCAGATCTTTGGTGATCTGGATCGGGCGATGGGCTGGGGAGAGCAGATGCAGCGTCAGCGGCACGCGCCCGCCCGCAAGCGATGGATGTGTCGAGAGGCCGAAGAGTTCCTGCACGCGGATGGCAAGAACCGGCCCGCCTTCAGCTTCATAATCGACTGCCACATGCGAGCCTGTGGGCGCGGTAAAATGTGTGGGGGCTTGCGCATCCAGTTTGCGTGTCATGTCCCATGGCAGAAGCGCTGCAAGAGCCGCATCGAGATCGTTTGGCGTGATCGCATTGAGCGATATGCGCCCTTCAAGGAAAGGCGCCAGCCAATCTTGCGCATTTTGCGCCAAAGCCGCGTCGGAAAGATCGGGCCATTCATCGCCCTCGGCGCGGCGTAAAAACATGACGCGGTCGCGCCATTGTTTTTGCGCTTTCGTCCAGGGCAGACGCTCGATGCCAATGGAGGCTATGCCGCGCGCCAGTGCTGCAGCAGTTTCTGCACCCGCTTCAATCGGCAAAATCTGTTCGGAGAGAACAATCGCGCCAAGCCGACGTGCGCGACGGCGGCGCAGCGACAGGCTCGCGCGGTCGAAGCTCACATCATCACGTTCTTCGATCTCGTCTTGTGCCAGCGCGATCACCTGATCTTCGCTCAAGGCAGCAGCAGCAAGAATTCGCGCGGCCCCAGCGCGCCCGCTCACTTCAGCAATGGCGATGAAAGGCTCGCGCGCAAGCCGCTCATGGGCTTCGAGTGCGGCGGCGCGGCCATTGGCCATGAGAAATTCACCCGCCTTGCCGCGCGCTTTTGCAATGCGATCGGGAAAAGCAAGCGCGACAAGCCGTCCACAATCGGACAGGTCGCCGCCGTCCTGATCCTTGCGGCCTGTTTGCCGGGCGGCGACATCGGCAAAATTGCGCGCGAGGCGGCGTGCATCTTCGGCGCGTTGCGCACGATCGCGGCGCAGATTTTCAATTCGTTCCGACAGATCCGTACGCTCGCCGCCAAGCCCGCGCTCCACCAGCACGGCTGCAAGATCGGCCGCCAGCCGCGCCTCGCCCATGTGTGCTGCTGCAATCACCATACGCGCCAGACGCGGCGGCAGAGCGAGCGCGCGAATGGCGCGGCCTTGCGCTGTAATCGCGCCCTCTTCATCCAGCGCATGCAATGAGCGCAAAAGTTCGCGCGCTTCTTTCACGGCCGGTGCGGGCGGCGCATCGAGCCAGGCGAGTTGCGCGGGCTCGCGCACGCCCCAGGCAGCGAGATCGAGCATCAGGCCCGACAGATCGGCGGAGAGAATCTCGGGCGCCGAAAAAGGTTCGAGCGCGCCGGTGGCGGCTTCTTCCCACAGGCGATAGCAGACGCCGGGCTCTGTTCGTCCCGCACGTCCGCGCCGCTGATCGGCGGCAGCGCGCGACACGCGCATGGTTTCAAGTCGCGTCAATCCAAGATCTGGCTCATAGCGCGGCACACGCGCGAGCCCGCTGTCGATGACGACGCGCACGCCTTCAATGGTGAGCGACGTTTCTGCAATGGACGTTGCCAGCACGATCTTGCGCCGTCCTGCTTTGGCTGGTTGCACGGCGCGATCCTGCGCGGCGCGCTCCATCGCGCCATAGAGCGGCGCAATGTCGATCATGTCGGAAACCTTGTCTTCCAGCATGGAGGCGAGGCGGCGGATTTCGCCTTGTCCAGGCAAGAAGGCAAGGATCGAACCGCTTTCGGCGCGCAAGGCCGTCACGATGACGCGCAGCATGTCGTCTTCGAGCCGCGCGCGGGGCTCGCGCGGCACATGTCGCGTCTCAACAGGATAAGCGCGGCCCTCGCTGGCGATCACAGGGCAATCGCTCATCAGTTTCGACACGCGCGCGCCATCGAGCGTCGCCGACATGACGAGAATGCGCAGATCCTCGCGCAATCCCGCCTGCGCTTCGAGCGCCAGTGCGAGGCCGAGATCGGCATCGAGCGAGCGCTCATGGAATTCATCGAAAATGACGCAGGCGACGCCCTCGAGCGCAGGATCGTCGAGGATCATGCGGGCAAACACGCCCTCGGTGACAACTTCAATGCGCGTTTTCGCCGAAATGCGCGATTGCAGGCGCACACGCAGGCCCACTGTCTCGCCGACATTCTCGCCCAGCGTCTGCGCCATGCGCTCAGCTGCGGCGCGCGCGGCAAGCCGGCGCGGTTCCAGCAAAATGATCTTGCCGCCCGTTGCAAAGCTTTCGTCGATCAGCACAAGCGGCACGCGCGTTGTTTTGCCCGCACCCGGCGGGGCGACGAGAACAAGCCGCGCCGTTTGCGCCAGCTTTTCGCGCAAGTCGCCAAGAACGGCATCGATCGGCAGAGCAGTGGCAAAGGAATGAGCCATACGGGCATGAATGGCCGAGCCTGCGGCGGGAGGCAAGCGGGGGAACACAAAAGGGTGATTCAACCCGCACGTGCTTGTCTCGCGCGCGGGCGGCCGATCACCATCGCGCTCAGGAGGATTATGTCATGAACGGGACATTCATCTGGACTGAATTGATCACGGCAGATGTCGAAGCGGCCAAGGCCCATTATGCGGAACTCGCCGGCTGGACTTATGAGCCTCATCCCATGCCGCAGGGCGGGACGTATTGGGTTGCAAAAATCGGTGATCGGCCATGCGCTGGCATCATGGGTCTTGAAACCCTGCCACCTGGAGAAACCCCGCATTGGTTCGTCTATCTGGCCAGCGGGGATGTAGATGCCTCATGCGCAATTCTCGCAAGTCAGGGCGGTCGTGTGACCCAAGCGCCGTGGGATGTGCCCGGAGTCGGGCGTCTTGCCGTGGTTTCCGATGACCAAGCCGCCTGTTTCGGCCTGATGAAGCCCGAATGATGGCGAGTGCCGGGTAAAGCACAGATCCTGCTTGTTTAATGAAAGCGACCCGTCCGACGCCACCGCGCGTGATCGGTTTTGTGGCGGATCGGTCCGAAAGGTGATTACCGAAGGCCGGCAAAGTCTCTTCTCCTGCGTCGCGGAAAGGAGTATAGCCCCGTCCCGGTCCAGAGATTGCGCCCCTGGCGGCGCAATCGAGCGCGGACCGTCGAAGGATTTTCCTATGCCGCAAGGCGTTTCTGAGGAATCTGGTTCCGCCCAGTCAGAGGCCGGCTCCCATGCCGCTCAGTCGGGTGGAGAAGATGGTCACGGCCATTCCAAGGCGAGTCTTTGGACGCTGACGCTCGGATCCATCGGCGTTGTCTATGGCGATATCGGCACGAGCCCGCTCTATGCCTTGCGCGAGTCGCTGGCGCATACGGCCGGCATGGGCACGACCGAGCAGAATGTGCTGGGCATTGTTTCGCTGCTGATCTGGGCTTTGTTCCTGATCGTCACGATCAAATATGTGCTCTTCCTGACGCGCGCCGACAATCGTGGCGAGGGTGGCACTTTGGCCCTGATGGCATTGGCGCAAAGCGCTTTGGCCAAACGCTCGCTCGTCGTTCTCTTCCTCGGCATTATCGGCGCTTCGCTGTTTACGGGCGACGCCATCATCACGCCGGCCATTTCGGTTCTCTCCGCTGTCGAGGGTCTGAAATATGTCACGCCGAAATTCGAGGCCTATGTGCTTCCGATCACCTTTGTGATCCTGATCAGCCTGTTCATGGTGCAAAGTCACGGAACGGGACGCGTGGCCGGATTTTTCGGCCCCATCATGCTGATCTGGTTCACGACGCTTGCCGTGCTCGGCATCAGCCATATTGGCGATGATCCGCGCATTCTTCTGGCCTTCAATCCCGAACATGCGCTGCGGTTTCTCTTCTCGCATGGCATGCTCAGTTTCGTTGTCATGGGCAGTGTGTTTCTGGCCGTCACGGGTGCGGAAGCGCTTTATGCCGATATGGGCCATTTTGGTCGCCGGCCGATCCAGATCGCCTGGACGCTGCTCGTCTTGCCGGCACTGGTGCTGAATTATCTGGGCCAAGGCGCGCTGATCCTCGATCGGCCCGATGCGCTGGAAAATCCCTTCTTCCTGCTTGCGCCCGATTGGGCGCTGCTGCCGCTGGTCATATTGGCAACTGTTGCCACTGTGGTTGCCAGCCAGGCGACAATCACCGGCGCTTTCTCGCTGGCCCGCCAGGCGATCCAGCTTGGCCTCCTGCCGCGTCTTGAAATCCAGCATACGTCTGACAAGCAGGAAGGGCAGATTTTCATTCCGCGCGTCAATCAATTCCTGCTCGTCGGCGTGCTCCTGCTGGTGGCCATGTTCAAATCCTCCAGCAATCTGGCATCGGCCTATGGCATTGCTGTCACGGCATCCATGGTGGTCGATTCTCTGCTGGCCTTTGTCGTCGTCTGGCGCGTCTGGAAATGGCCGCTTTGGGGCGCTTTCTCTGTCATGGGCCTGTTCCTCGTGATCGAGCTGGCCTTCTTCTCCGCCAATCTTCTGAAATTGTTTGACGGCGGCTGGGTGCCGGTTTTGATCGGCGTCACTGTTGTGCTTGTCATGTGGACCTGGATGCGCGGGTCGGGGTTTCTGGCCTCCAAAACCCATCGCGATTCCATCCCGATGCGCGATCTCATCCGCATGCTGGAGAAATCAAAGCCGACGCGTGTCAGCGGCACGGCGATTTTCCTCACCAGCGATCCGCAGGTTGCGCCATCCGCCCTCATGCATAATCTCAAGCACAATAAAGTTTTGCATGAGCGCGTCTTCATCGTGAATGTGCGAACCGAGGAAACGCCGCGCGTCAGCCCCAATAAGAGATGCGAAGTCGAGCAATTGTCGGATGATTTCACCCGCATCACATTGCATTTCGGCTTTATGGAAAGTCCGCGCGTTCCTGCCGCTCTTGTCAGCCTGCGCAAGGCCGGGCTGAAATTCGACATTATGACGACGTCCTTCTTCCTCGGACGACGCACGATCAAGGCAAGCCCGAATTCGGGCATGCCGATCTGGCAGGATAAGCTCTTTATCGCCATGTCCCGCCAATCTGCCAATGCGACAGACTTTTTCTCAATTCCGTCTGATCGCGTCGTCGAGCTGGGTGCGCAGGTGACGGTTTAATCGCCGTTACGGCCGCCCGATACTTGAATATGTAAACCCATGCTTGCGCATGTCGGCCGGGCGATAAATATTGCGCAGGTCGACCACAACCGGCGCTTTCATGATCTCCTTGACGCGCTTCAGATCCAGCGCGCGGAATGCATCCCATTCGGTCACGATGACAAGCGCATCCGCGCCCTCAGCGCAGGCATAGGGTTCGTCCTCATAAGCAATGTCGGGCATGATGGCGCGGGCCTGGCTCATGGCTTCCGGATCGAAAGCATGGATGCGCGCGCCCGCCGCGCTGAGTGTCTCGACAATGTCGATGGAGGGCGCATCGCGCATGTCATCCGTGTTTGGTTTGAAGGCGAGGCCGAGCAAAGCGATTTTCTTGCCCTTCACCGAGCCCTCGCAAGCTGCGATCACGCGCTGCGCCATATTTTTCTTGCGCGTTTTGTTGACGCGTTCCACCGTCTCGACAATCTGCACGGGCGCACCCGCTTCCTGCGCTGTGCGCACAAGGGCGAGCGTGTCTTTTGGAAAGCAGGAGCCGCCATAGCCTGGCCCCGCATGCAGGAATTTCCCGCCGATACGATTGTCGAGCCCGATGCCGCGCGCGACATCCTGCACATTGGCGCCGACCTTCTCGCACAGATCGGCCATTTCATTGATGAAAGTGATCTTGGTGGCGAGAAAGGCATTGGCGGCATATTTGGTCAATTCGGAGGTGCGCCGTCCGGTGAAGACGAGCGGGCTCTGGTTGAGATAGAGCGGGCGATAAATCTCGCTCATCACGTCGCGTGCGCGTTCCGTCTCAGCCCCAACGACAATGCGATCCGGGCGCTTGAAATCGGCAATGGCGGCGCCTTCGCGCAGGAATTCGGGATTGGAGACGACGGCAAATTCAATGTCGGGCCGCGCTTGGGCAATGATGCGCTCCACCTCATCGCCGGTGCCAACCGGCACTGTCGATTTGGTGACGATCACGCAATAGCCGGTCAAAGCCTTGGCAATGTCTGCCGCCGCGCCATAGACATAGGAGAGATCGGCATGGCCATCGCCACGGCGCGAGGGCGTGCCGACAGCAATGAACACAGCATCTGCGCCGGCAACAGCCTGCGCAAGATCCATGGTGAAGGACAGGCGTTTCTGGCGCACATTGGTTGCGACAAGATCGTCAAGGCCGGGTTCGAAAATCGGAATCTCGCCGCGCAGCAGCATGTCAATGCGTCCGGCATCCTTGTCGACGCAAATGACATTGTGACCGAAATCGGCAAGGCAGGCGCCTGACACAAGCCCGACATAGCCCGAGCCGATCATTGCAATACGCATGGAAAAACCTCTTCCTGAAAGCGGTCGTCAGCCCTCCGCCAACCGCCGTTTGTGCAGCTTCAGCCACTCACATTATAGGCTGCAAGCGCAGCCATATTGACGATGTCGGAATCCTTGGCGCCGAGCGGGATGATCTGCACCGGCTTGTTGAGCCCGACGATGATCGGACCGATGACCGTCGCCCCGCCAAGCTCCTGCAGCATTTTTGTCGAGATCGATGCTGAATGGAAAGCCGGCATGACCAGAACATTGGCCGTGTCGGTGAGGCGGCAGAAAGGATAGGTCGCCATCAGCTCCTTGTTGAGCGCGACATCGGCGGCCATTTCGCCGTCATATTCGAAATCGACACGCTGGGCGTCGAGAATTTTCACCGCCTCGATGACGCGCGCCGAGCGTTCGCCTTCCGGATGTCCGAAAGTGGAAAAGGCGAGCATGGCCACGCGCGGCTCATAGCCGAGACGACGCGATACGCCGGCGGCCTCGACGGCGATTTCGGCAATCTCTTCGGCGGTCGGCATTTCGGTAATGGCCGTATCGGCGACAAGCACCGGCTTGCCGCGCGCAAGCACGAGCGACAGGCCGATCACGCGATGGCCGGGCTTGGTATCGATGACGCGGCGCACTTCTTCAAGAGCGATCGAGAAATTGCGCGTGACACCTGTCACCATGGCATCCGCATCGCCGAGCGCCACCATGGCGGCGGCGAAATGGTTGCGGTCCTGGTTGATCAGGCGCTGGCAATCGCGGAACAAATAGCCCTTGCGCTGCAGGCGTTCGTAGAGAAATTGCGCATAGACATTGTTGCGGTGGGAGACGCGCGCATTGGCAATCTCAATGCCCTTGTCGAGCAGATCGACACCGGCAAAGGCGGCTGTCTCGGCAATGCGCTCTTCGCGCCCGACCAGCACGGCCGTGCCGAGCCCCTGATTGACGAAGGACACGGCAGCGCGCATGACCTGTTCTTCTTCGCCTTCGGCGAAGACGACGCGCTTGGGATAGCGGCGCACACGATCAATGACACGCTGCAGGGCGCCGGCAACCGGATCGCGGCGCGCTGAGAGTTGCGCGGCATAAGTCTTGAAATCGACAATCGGCTTGCGGGCCACACCCGATTCCATGGCGGCTTTGGCCACAGCAACAGGAATGACGCTGATCAGGCGCGGATCGAAGGGCACGGGAATAATGTAATCAGGGCCAAAGCGCGGGCGCGCACCCTGATAGGCAACGGCCACTTCATCGGGCACATCTTCTTGCGCGAGTTCGGCCAAGGCTTTGGTCGCGGCAATTTTCATTTCCATATTGATCGTGGTCGCGCGCACATCGAGCGCGCCGCGGAAAATATAGGGAAAGCCCAGAACATTGTTGACCTGGTTCGGGTAATCGGAGCGTCCTGTAGCAATGATCACATCGTCGCGCACCGCATGTGCTTCTTCCGGCGTGATTTCGGGATCGGGATTGGCCATGGCGAAAATGATCGGGTTGGGCGCCATCGCCTTCACCATGTCGGGCGTCAGCGCGCCTTTCACCGAAAGGCCGAAGAAAATATCGGCGCCTTCCATTGCTTCTTCGAGCGTGCGCTTTTTCGTCTCCACCGCATGGGCGGATTTCCACTGGTTCATGCCCTCAGCGCGGCCCTTGTAGACAACGCCTTTGGTGTCGCAGAGCAGGACATTTTCCGGCGCAAAGCCCATCGCCTTGATCAGGTCGAGACAGGCAATGCCGGCAGCGCCCGCGCCATTGCAGACGAGTTTCGTCTTCTTGATGTCGCGGCCTGTCAATTGGATCGCATTCAGCATGCCGGCGGCTGCAATGATGGCCGTGCCGTGCTGGTCGTCATGGAAGACGGGAATATCCATGAGTTCGCGCAGGCGCTCTTCGATGATGAAACATTCGGGCGCCTTGATGTCTTCCAGATTGATGCCGCCGAAGGAGGGGCCGAGATAGCGAACGGCGTTGATCACGTCATCGGGATCTTCGGCATCGACCTCGAGATCGATGGAATCGATATCGGCAAAGCGCTTGAAGAGGACCGACTTGCCCTCCATCACCGGCTTGGAGGCGAGCGCGCCCAGATTGCCGAGGCCCAAAATGGCCGTGCCGTTGGAGATCACGGCGACCAGATTGCCCTTGGTGGTGTAATCATAGGCGGTGGAGGGATCGGCGGCGATGGCCTTCACCGGCACGGCGACGCCCGGCGAATAGGCCAGAGCCAGATCGCGCTGCGTTGCCATGGGCTTGGTGGCGACGATTTCGAGCTTGCCGGGCCGTCCCTTGGAATGGAACTGGAGCGCCTCCTGATCTGTAATGATCGGGCGCTTGGGGCGGGTCGGGCGCTTGGTCCTGTCCTCAGTCATGTCCTGCTCGAATGTTCTGGTCTCAATGGCTGGCCGCGACCTTACCCGCCCGCGACAGCGGTTCCAAGCCAAGATCGCCGCGACCTTTGGGCAGGAGGGGCGAGGGAAGCGTGGACAAGTGGTCTGCCCGCCATGCGCGGGGCCATGGGCTTTGCTAGGGTCTCGCCCATGTCCTCCTCGCAAACGCCAGATCTTGCCCCGACGGATCGCGACCCCGCCGCGCTGGGCCGCGTCACGCCCATGATGGCGCAATATATCGAGATCAAGACAGCCAATCCCGATTGCCTGCTTTTTTACCGGATGGGCGATTTCTACGAGCTGTTTTTCGAGGATGCGGAAACGGCCAGCCGGGCTTTGGGCATTGTGCTGACCAAGCGCGGCAAGCATCTGGGCGAAGATATTGCCATGTGCGGCGTGCCCATCGATCGCGCCGACGATTATCTTCAACGGCTGATCGGGCTCGGCCATCGGGTCGCTGTGTGCGAACAGATGGAAGATCCGGCTGAGGCGCGCAAGCGCGGCGCCAAATCCGTGGTGAAGCGCGATGTCGTGCGCCTTGTCACGCCCGGCACAATCACCGAAGAGCGGCTGCTCGATCCCGGCCGCGCCAATCTTTTGCTGGCGCTCGCGCGTGTGCGGCAATCGGATGAGAGCGCGATCTACGGGCTGGCGGCGCTCGATATTTCGACCGGCGCCTTTGCTGTTACCGAAGCCCCTGAGGCTGCGCTGCCAACCGAGATCGCCCGTTTCGATCCGCGCGAGATTGTTGTGCCGCAGGCGCTTGCCGATCTGCCGGAAATCCTGCGGCTGGCAGAAGAAACCGGCTTGCCGCTGGGCCCCGTGCCGCGCGAAAGCGGCGAGCAAGCCTCGGCAGAGCGCCGTCTGTGCGATTATTTCGGCGTTGCCACGCTCGATGGATTTGGCGCTTTCACACGCGCGGAAGTGGCGGCTGCCGCTGTTGCCATTGCCTATGTCGAGCGCACGCAGATCGGTGTGCGTCCGCCGCTTGCCCGCCCCGAGCGATTGCAGCGCGGCGCATCGCTTGAAATCGATGCGGCAACGCGCGCCAATCTCGAACTCACGCGCACATTGTCTGGTCATCGCGAAGGCTCGCTGCTGGCGGCCATCGATTCCACAATGACGGCGGCAGGCGGGCGTCTTCTGGCGCAGCGCCTCGCTGCCCCGCTCACCCAAGTGGCCGAGATCGTCCGCCGTCAGGATGTCGTCGCCTTTTTCATCGAGCGCGCGCCCTTGCGCATGGAGCTGCGGCAGAAATTGCGTGCAGCGCCCGACATGTCGCGCGCTTTATCGCGGATTGCCCTGCAGCGCGGCGGCCCACGCGATCTTGCCTGTCTGCGCGACGGGCTTGCCGCAGCGCGCGAGATTGTGCGCCTGCTCGGCGATGTCGATCAAAAGCCCGATGAGATCGGCACCAATCTGGCAGCTTTGCAGGCTTTGCCGCCGTCGCTCGAGGCGCGGCTGACGACAGCTTTGAGCGATGAATTGCCCTTGCAAAAGCGCGATGGCGGTTTCGTGCGGACGGGTTTTGAGCCGGCGCTCGATGAGCTTCGTGCCTTGCGCGACGAGAGCCGTCGCGTCATCGCTGCCATGCAGGCCGATTATTGCGACAAGGCGGAGACCAAACAGCTTCGCGTCAAGCACAATAATTTTCTCGGCTATTTCATCGAAGTGCCGCAGGTGCAGGGCGAGAAACTGCTCAAAGCACCCTTCAATGAAACCTTCATCCATCGCCAGACCATGGCGGGCGCGATGCGGTTTTCAACAACGGAACTCAATGAGATCGAGGCCAAGATCGCCTCTGCTGCCGATCGTGCCATTGCGCTCGAACTGGCCATTTTCGATGGCCTCGCCGATGAGGTCTTGCGCGCCACTGATCTTTTGAAACAGGCATCCGATGCGCTGGCTGCCATCGATGTCGGCGCATCTCTGGCAGAGATTGCGGCTTTGCGCGATTGGGTGCGCCCGGTCGTCGATGCCTCGCTCACGTTCAAAATTGTTGCAGGCCGTCACCCCGTGGTGGAAGCAGCCCTGCGCGCCAAGGGACAAGGCTTTGTCGCCAATGATACGGATCTGGCAGATGCCGGCGGCAAGGCGGCGCGCATTGCCGTCATCACCGGTCCCAATATGGCGGGTAAATCGACCTATCTGCGCCAGAACGCGCTGATTGTCGTGCTTGCGCAAATGGGCGCTTATGTGCCGGCGCGCGAGGCCCATATCGGCATTGTCGATCGTCTCTTCTCGCGCGTTGGCGCGGCTGACGATCTGGCGCGCGGACGCTCCACCTTCATGGTCGAAATGGTCGAGACAGCGGCCATTCTCAACCAGGCGACCGAGCATTCGCTTGTCATTCTGGACGAGATCGGTCGCGGCACGGCGACATTCGATGGCCTGTCCATCGCCTGGGCGACGGTTGAGCATTTGCACGACGGCAATCGCGCGCGGGCTTTGTTTGCAACCCATTTCCACGAGCTCACGCAATTGTCGAAACGATTGCCGCGCTTGATGAATCTGACCGTGCGGGTGACCGAATGGAATGGCGATGTCGTCTTCCTGCATGAAGTGGTGCAAGGCGCAGCCGACCGTTCCTATGGCATTCAGGTCGCCAAACTGGCGGGCCTGCCGTCCGCCGTTGTCGAGCGCGCCCGCCATCTTCTCAGCGAGCTGGAAGCGGGCGAGCGCGCCGCGCCCGTCCAGAAAATGATCGACGACCTGCCGCTCTTTGCACCCTTGCTGGCGCAGCCGCCCCGCGCTTCCCAACAGCCCTCAGACGGGCTCCGCAGCTTTGTCGAAAGTCTCGATCCAGATGAGATGACCCCGCGCGAAGCTCTTGATAAGCTCTACGAGATAAAAAAAATCTCGAAACAAAAATAAGGGGCAATCGGGATGTTCTCCACCAGCCTTTCGCAGCCTGCGCATATGGGGTCGCAGGATGAAGCCGCGCATGAACAATCTTTCGAATTCAGGGGCAATGCGAAAGATTATTTCGGCATCTGGATCGTTAATGTCTTGTTGTCGATCGTGACATTCGGCATTTACTCGGCCTGGGCCAAGGTTCGTCGCCTGCGCTATTTCTACGGCCATACATTTCTGGCCGGGCACAATTTCGATTATCATGCCGATCCAAAGAAAATCCTGATCGGTCGCGGCATCGCTTTTGCGGTGCTGATAATTTATCAGATCCTGATCGCCATTCATCCGGCTTTCAATCTCATTATCATCCCGGCTTTGTTTGTTTTGCCGGAGCTGATCAATCGTTCGATTGCCTTCAATGCGCGCATGACCAGCCATCGTAATTTGCGGTTCGGGTTTACCGGCACATATAGACGCGCCTTGGTTGTTTATCTCCTTCTGCCGCTTCTTGTCGTCATTACTTTTGGGCTCACCCTGCCGCTGCTGTCGCGCGCTCGCTGGAATTATGTTGCCGGCAATCTTCATTACGGAAACGCACGTTTTGCTGCCGATCCGCGACTCGGTCCGCTCTATGCCAATCTCGGCGCCTCGGCGCTTGTAGGCCTGGTGACGGTGATGGTTGGCGTTGGTTTTTTTGCATTGATCATGGCGCTGACAGACGATGACGATTTAAGCATTTGGCACTTCGTTGCCTTGATGGTTTATGTTGGCCTGCTGTTTGGCGTCGTCTTTCATGGTGCGGGTGTCCGCAATATTGCGCTTTCGAGCCTCAGGCTGACCGGCGGCCATAGCTTTATATCGAGGCTCGACCGGCTGCGTTTTCTTTGGATCGCCGTGTCGAATGTCGTTGTCACTGTTGCGACGCTTGGCTTGATGCGCCCTTGGGCGGCTATTCGCAGCTGGCGCTATGTGATGGCTTCAACGGCCATGGTCGTCGCTGGATCGCTCGATGAATTCATTGGGCGCGCCGGCGAGGGCGGCAATGTTTCAGCTTCCGAATTTACCGACCTTCAGGGAATCGATTTCGTCTCATGATCGTTGGAATTTACTTCGCGCCCGATGCCTCGCGCCCTCTGCCTGCGCAATTGTTCCGGCGTGAGGCTGGTTTTGCGGTGCAATTGCAATCGGAGGGCCTGCCCTTTGATGTGCAGATTGTCTCGCTCGCCCCGCCACTCGGTAATGCGCCGCGCAAGATTTATTTTGCCGACGGGGGCATGTTCGAGGCCTCAGCCGATGCGCCTTTTTCCGCTATGGGTCTGGAGCAAAGCGGGCATGGCCTTCGCATTGCTCGGTTTGAGAAAAATATTCCCGGTATTGTCCTTGCGGCCATGCTCACCCTTGGCAGCCTGTTTGGATTTTGGATGTGGGGCTTGCCGGCCCTGTCGCGGTTTGCCGCCTCCATCACGCCGACGCAGGTGATTGCCGTGATGGATCGCGGCACATTGGAGACGGTCGAGAACGTCCTGTTCGAGCCATCGCAAGTGTCTGCAGCCCGGCAACAGGAGATCGCGCGCCTTTTCGACCGTCTTGTCGTGCATGCGCAAACGGGCGGCCTGCGTCCCGTTCTCCTGTTCCGTCACGCGCCGCGGCTGGGAGCGAATGCCATAGCTCTGCCGGGCGGTTCGATCATTGTCACAGATGCGCTGGTCGGTTTGGCGCAAAACGATGCCGAGATTGCCGGCGTCCTGGCCCATGAGCTGGCACATGTGGAGGGGCGTCACTCGCTCCGGCAGATCTATTCGGCGCTCGGCATTAGCCTTATGGCGGGGCTGATCGGCGGCGATCCTGGCGGACTTGTCGATAGCGTGGTGTCGCAAGCAGGCGCTCTATATTCCCTGTCCTATTCGCGGGCTTTCGAGGCCGAGGCAGACCGGCGTGCGGTGGAGCTGATGACGGCCATCGGCGAGGATCCGGTTGCTTTCGTCGCCCTGCTGGAGCGGATCACGGCCCGCTCCGGGGCGGGGCAGGAGAATTCGATCTTCGCAACTCATCCTGGCATGCGCGAACGCCGCGATGCCGTTTCCGGCCATGCCACATCGCCAAAGTGAAAACGGAAACCGGATCGTAACCTCCCATGGGTCAAGTCAATGGGCTGCACCGGCATCTCAGCGGCGTGGCTTGAGCGGCTTCGGCCGGGCAAGACATTTCTGATCGCAAGTCTCGCTTTTGACTTGATCTGAGCTAAATTGAACCTTGCCGGGCAAGACCCGGCCCGAAGACAGAGGCTTTCTATGTTTCCCAAGCCCGCCCATCAGCTCAGCCCCAATTCCTACGCTTACGAAACCCAGCCGATGGTCAAGCCGACAGGCTTTCGCGAATATGACGCGCGCTGGCTGTTCGAGAAGGAAATCAACCTGATGGGGGTGCAGGCTCTGGGCCTTGGCCTCGCCACGCTGATCCATGAAATGGGTGTCAAGCCCGAGCTCGTCACCGGCCATGATTACCGGGCCTATTCGTCCTCCATCAAACATGCGCTCATCACCGGCCTCGTGGCGGGTGGCGTGAAAGTGCATGACATTGGCCTGGCGCTCTCGCCCATGGCCTATTTCGCGCAATTCGAACTCGATGTGCCCTGCGTCGCCATGGTCACCGCTTCGCATAATGACAATGGCTGGACGGGCGTGAAAATGGGCGTGCAGCGCCCGGTCACTTTCGGCCCTGATGAAATGGGTCGCCTCTCCGATATTGTGCTCAAGGCCAAGGGCCAGACGCGGCCGGGCGGCGGCTATGTCTATGTCGACAATTTTCCGGCGCGCTATTTTGGCGATCTCACCAATCGCGCGCCGATCAAGCGCAAGCTGAAAGTCGTGGCCGCCTGCGGCAATGGCACGGCGGGCGCCTTTGCGCCGCAAATTCTTGAAAAGCTCGGCTGCGAAGTGATCCCGCTCGATGTCGAGCTCGATTACAATTTCCCGCGCTACAATCCTAATCCCGAAGATATGGAAATGCTGCATGCCATCGCCCATAAGGTGAAGGAAGTGGGCGCCGATGTCGGGCTTGGTTTCGATGGCGATGGCGACCGCTGCGGCGTTGTCGACAATCATGGCGATGAGATTTTCGCCGACAAGATCGGCGTCATGCTGGCGCGCGATCTGTCCGCCTTGCATCCGGGTGCCACTTTCGTTGTCGATGTGAAATCCACCGGCCTGTTTGCGACCGATCCGGTGCTGATCGAGCGCAAGGTGAAAGCCGATTACTGGAAGACGGGACATTCCTATATCAAGCGGCGCGTCACCGATCTGAAGGCACTGGCGGGCTTTGAGAAGTCCGGCCATTTCTTCTTCAATGCGCCGGTCGGGCGCGGCTATGACGATGGGATTGTCACGGCGATCCAGGTCATCGACATGCTCGATCGCAACCCGGACAAGTCGATGGCGCAGCTCTATGCCGACCTGCCCAAGACATGGGGTTCGCCAACCATGTCGCCCCGTTGCGATGACGAGATTAAATATCAGGTCGTTGAGCGCGTGGTGAAACGCTTCCAGGACATGCAGGCGAAGAATGAGCCGGTGTCGGGACAGAAGATCCGCGATCTCGTGACGGTCAATGGCGTGCGCGTGACGGCGGAAGACGGCACATGGGGTCTGGTGCGTGCATCCTCCAACAAGCCCGAGCTGGTTGTCGTGGTCGAGAGCCCGGTTTCAGAACAGCGCATGCGCGACATGTTCAAAGCGGTCGACAGTGTGATGCGCGAGAATCCGGAAGTCGGCGCCTATAATCAGACGATCTGAGCGGATCGATCTTCCCGTCCAGAAAGCCGCGGTTTTATCCGCGGCTTTTTCTTTAGCGCATGACGCCGGCATTTCCGCCAGTGGCGAAACTATTGCGCTGTCCGGTCTGGCCGATGATCTCGCCAACATGGCGCGGCGTATCGCCGAGGCTGATGGTCGGCTGACAGCGCGGATTGCAGGAATAGGATTCGCGATCCATGCCACGCTGGACCACAAGCGCATGGTCTGAGGCGATGACGCGCAAAATGCTTTCCGCCACAGCCTCGCCGTTTTGATCAAGCGCCAACAGATTTGTCTCGCCGAAAGATTTGGCGGTGAGCACGAGCCGGTTCTGCCCTCTGAGCAGGGTGACGTCGGCAATGCCCGGATTGCCGACAACAATCGTTGTCGCGCCCGGCGGCAATTCGACGATCTTCGCCCGATCGAGATGAAGCTGCGTGACCTGCTGCGCCATCGCCGGAGCGGCAGTCAGACAGGCAAAGATGGAAAGGCCGGCCCAAACGCGCCGGAACTCGAACTTGAAAACAAACATCACGGCCTCACGGACCACCAAACAAGGTGAATGAAAGCCCAAAAAAATGAAGGAAGACTGAAGCCCGGCCCGCCTACTTTCGCCCGATAGCGCCAGGGACGGTGGCGTTTCAGCTAGGGTGATAGTAAGTGCTCGTTAGTTGCAATGTAACCATTTATGTTTCATATGTTTTTTGACTGGAAATGAACAATGTTAAGCTCCAGTCATCCAAAATGTAGATGTAAAGAGGAACAGTGCATGAATGTCATCACCCGTTTTTTGAAAGACCAGTCCGGCGCGACCGCCATTGAATATGGACTCATTGCCGGCCTGATTTCAGTGGTCATCATCACGGCTATCACCACCATCGGCACCAGTCTCACGACCAAATTCAACGAGGTCGCAACCGCCCTCAAGTAGTGCCGCAGGGAGGGCGCGGCAGCGCGCCCTCCTTTTATGGTTAACCGAAATTAAACATCACGCTGCGTAATTTCACTCACAAGCGCGATTTATTGCCTGCGGAACAGACTGATGATTCATTTTCTTGCTCTTATGTTTTTCCCACTTTGCATGGCCTATGCAGCAGCTTCCGATCTGTTGACCATGCGCATTCCAAATCTGCTCTCCATTGCGCTGATTGCGGGTTTCATCCCCTTTGCTTTGGCCGCCGGCATGGATGGCTGGACCATCGGGCTGCATCTGGCTTGTGCCTTGGTGGTTCTGGCCGGCGGCTTTGCGCTTTTCGCGGCTGGGTGGATTGGCGGCGGCGATGCCAAAATCGCAGCCGCCGTCGCCGTCTGGTTCGGGTGGAGCCACCTGCTCGAGTTTCTTCTTCTGAGCTCGATTCTCGGTGGCGCTCTGACGCTGCTCATTGTCTTGTGGCGCCGCTGGCCAGTGCCAGCGCGCCTGAATGGCGCGGAATGGATTGCGCGATTGCATGAGCCCAAACAGGGCGTGCCTTACGGTATCGCTTTGGCCGCCGCCGCCTTGCATCTCTATCCGCTAACACCGGTCTGGCTGGGGCTGCTCCCGACTTAAAATTCACCCTCCGTTAACCATGCACGCGCATAAATGACGTTACGTTCTTTTCATTCATCAGCACACTTAATCAGGGGCGGCTATTGCGATGAATATCGTCCGAATGACATTGCTGGGCCTCTCCCTTGTTGCGGGCGTGGGCGCCTATGCGCTTGTCGGCCAGCCGGAGCCGGCTCCGCGCAATGGTCCTATCGCCGCTCAGCCCCAGACGCCGAATATTGAGACAGATGATGTTTTGGTGGCAACCGCCGATCTGCCGGCCGGTCGCGTGCTGGCTGAGGGCGATTTTACCTGGCTTGCATGGCCTGCAGGTACAATCCAGCCAGGCATGATCCGGCGGCGCGCCGGTGGCGATCCGATTGGTGATATGCGCGGTTCATACGTGCGGACGCCCATGTCGCAGGGTGAGCCGATCCGCCGCGAGAAGGTGATCCGGGCAGGGCGTGCGGGTGGCTACATGGCCGCAAATCTGCCGTCGGGAATGCGCGCCGTTGCTATTCCAATCGATGGTCAGGGCATTGCATCGGCGGGAGGGTTTATCCTGCCCAACGATCGCGTCGATGTGGTTCGCATCGGTCGCGATGACGACACGCGCACAAATGATGCTTTGGGCGTGCAGACCATCATGACGAATATTCGCGTGCTCGCAGTCGGACAGAATGCGCAGGAGCGCATGAGTGAGCGCAACACGATTGGCCCCACAGCCACGCTCGAAGTCTCGCCCGAACAGGCCGAGATTCTCGTTCTCGCGCAAAGAACCGGACAATTGTCTCTCGTCTTGAGGCCATTGTCGGAAGCAGGCGCAGCCGCGCGCCAGACTGCGCGCGATTCTGCTTTGTCCATCGTTCGCTACGGAAATGTGCAGGTGGGTCGATGATATCTTGCTTGCGCGCCACACTCCTGATCGTCCTTGCGCTTCTGGGTACGCCCGCCTTGACGCAAGCGGCTGACGACACCATTTCGCGCCGCATCAATATGGGCGTCGGCAAGTCGATCATTCTCGATTTGCCGCGCGACGCTTCCGAGATTTTTGTCGGCAATCCAAAAGTTGCCAATGCCGTCGTGCGCTCGCCGCGCAAAATCTACATTATCGGCATAGACGGCGGACAGACGACCATTTTCGCGCTCGATGCAGCAGGCCGGCAAATTGTCACCGTCGATATTTCAATCGGCCGCGATATTCAGGAACTCGACCGGATCCTGAAATCCGCCGTGCCGCGCGCCAATATTGCTTTGCGCACGGTGAATGACACGATCATTCTGACCGGAATTGTCGATTCCGCCCGCGACGCGCAGCAGGCGCTTGATATTGCCGCCGGCTTTCTCTCGCAGGGAAATGGCGCAAGCAATGGACGCATTGTCAATTCGCTGACGATCCGCGGGCAGGACCAGGTGATGCTGAAAGTCACCATTGCCGAAGTGAAACGGCAGGTGATGAAACAGCTCGGCGTTTCCAATGTCAGTGCGGCCGGAAGCTGGGGGCGGCTCGATCTCTCCAATCCGTTCGGTCTGGGCACCGGCGTTCCACCCAATAGTATCACGGCTACCGGAAATATTACCGCCACGCTCCAGGCATTCGAGCGTTATGGCGTCGCGCGTATTCTTGCCGAACCGACGGTCACGGCTGTTTCGGGCGAAAGTGCAAAATTCACGGCAGGCGGCGAGATCCCCGTTCCCTCGGGACAAAATTGCACGATCGATCCGGCGACCAATCGCAATAATTGCTCATCGACAGTGACCTTCCGCCCCTATGGCGTCACGCTCAACTTTACACCCGTCGTTCTCTCGGAGGGGCGGATCATGCTGCGCGTGGCAACGGAGGTTGTCGATATCGATCCCACCCAGACATATAATTTCGGCAATACAAGCGTAGCCGGCTTTCTCACGCGCAAAAATGAAACCACCGTCGAATTGCCATCGGGCGCTTCCATTGCCTCAGCCGGCCTCATTCAAACGCGTTCGCGCCAAGTCATTAATGGCATGCCGGGCCTGATGAACCTGCCGGTTCTGGGCGCGCTTTTCCGGTCGCGCGATTATCAACGCGAGGAAAGCGAATTGATGATCGTCGTCACTCCGGTTCTCGCCAAGCCGGTGCAGCCGGGTGAGCTCAGTCGGCCGACCGACCATTTGGCTGATTCAAGCGACCCGCAGGCCTGGCTGCTCGGACGTATGAACAGGCTCTATTCATCGCCCACCGGAAACCGCATCGAGGAATTCAAGGGGCGTGTGGGGTTCATCAATGATTGAAGACGCGCAGAAAAAACTCGCAACGGCAGGAATATTCATCGCCCTTGTTGCTCTGACCGGTTGCAGCTCGCCGGCTGAGCGCATGATGGCGCACGACCAATCTCTGATCGATCACAATGCGCGCCACCCCATTCTTCTTCATGATCGCATTCATGAACTGGAGATTGTTCCAGCCCCGGCTCTCGATCCGCGCACACGCGGACAGATTGCAGAATTTGCCATGGCCCATGCGCGTTTCGGCAAGAGCCCGATCGCCATCATCATGCCAGCACAGCCAGCACAGCCAGCAAAAGATCGCCGGCTTCCTCATCAGGTCAATGAAATTCGCCATGCCCTTCAGGACGCCGGCGTGCGAGGCCCCATCAGAATCGATGTCGCCCCAAGGCTTGAATCGCTGCAGGCTGCGCCGATCAAACTGGCCTTTGTCGGATTAAAGGCAGCCGTGCCGGCGGCCTGCGGGCAATGGCCTGATGATCTTGCATCCGGCTCCTCGCTGACAGGCTGGAGCAATCGCCCCTATTGGAATCACGGTTGCGCCAATCAGGCCATGTTTGCGGCACAAGCCGCAGATCCCCGCGATTTCGTCCGCGCACGGGCTTTGTCTGCCTCCGACAGCGAAATGCGTCTTCGCGCCATTGGTCAGGTCAGACGAGGAGCCGATCCTTCGACCGCCTGGCGTGAAGATACGACAGGTGTTGGTGCTGGAAGTGGTAAATAGGTCGGAGGGTCGAAGCGTGAACGATTTCTTTTCCAAGCCGATCGCATCGATCCCGCGTATTTCACTGCAGGCATTTTGCGAACAGGCCTCGACGCGCGAGCTGCTCGAACAAGCCCTGGCGGACCGCCGTTTCGGGCGCGCACAAGCCCACGTCAATTCCGGCGGCATATCCATGGCGCTGGAAGCTTTTCGAAATGCGCCGACACCGAATCTGATCGTCATCGAAAGTTTTGCCGAGCGCGATGTGCTTCTGTCGCAACTCGATGCTTTGGCAGAGATTTGCGACGCGGAGACAAAAGTCGTTGTTATCGGTCGCGTGAATGACATTATTCTCTATCGCGAGCTGATTGCACGCGGCGTCAGCGAATATATGGTCCATCCCTTCGAGACGACGCATTTCGTTCGAATCATTTCGGAGCTTTATGCCAAGCCCGGTCAAAAACTCATCGGGCGCATGATTGCAGTCTCTGGCGTCAAGGGCGGTGTGGGCGCCTCCACCGTTGCCCATAATCTTGCCTGGTCCCTCTCCCAATCTCTCGATCAGCCAGCCATTATTGTCGATATGGATTTTGCTTTCGGCACGGCGGGTCTCGATTTCAATCAGGATCCTCCCCAGGGCATTGCCGATGCCCTTGCTGCGGGCGAGCGTCTGGATGTGGCTTTGGTGGAACGACTGCTGACGCGTTGCGATGCCCGTCTCAGCATTCTCTGCGCCCCGGCCATGCTCGATCGTAAATTCGATATTGCAGAACAGGACTTCGAACCATTGCTGCATATTCTGCGCGGTTGTGCGCCCTATATCATTCTGGATCTCCCGCATGGCTGGCCCAGCTGGAAAAGCAATGTGCTTGCAAGCGCGGATGAAGTCGTGATCGTCGCCTCGCCAGATTTGGCAGCCTTGCGCAATGCCAAGAGCATGTTCGACTTTCTGCGCAATGCGCGGCCAAACGATCTGGTTCCCAAACTCGTCCTCAATGGAATCGGTCTGCCAAAACGGCCCGAAATTCCATCAAGCGATTTTGCCAAAGCACTTGGTGCCGATCCGGTTTGCATCATCCCGCATGATGCAAAAACCTTCGGGACAGCCGCCAATAATGGCCAAATGATTGGCGAGCTGACCGGGGCTGACAAAACGGCCCAGATCTTTTTCGAACTGGCCCGGAAAATCAGCGGACGCATGGACCAGCGTGGAAACAGCGCCGGACTGATCATGCCACTTGTATCGAAATTGCGAAATGTATTCGCATCCTGATGACGATGGTCGGGTCAAGACATTGAGGAGTGGGTGAGATGTTTGGCAGGCGTCCGGGTGCAGGTGGCGGATCGGCGGGCATGCCGCCAAAAGATCTGACGCCCTCGACTGCGTCAGGCAAGACGAAGCCGCTAAAAAACGAAAATTCAACGGCCGATCGGGCCGCTGAGACCAAGCGGCGATCGGACGAATATTATGTCACGAAAGGCATGATTGTTGGCGCCTTGATCGAGGCCATCGATCTGTCGCAATTATTGCGTCTGGACGCCGATGCCGCACGCGGTGAAATTCGCGATATTGTCAACGAGATTATCGCGCTCAAGAATTTGGTCATGACGATTGCCGAGCAGGATGAAATGCTCGACGATATTTGCAATGACGTTCTTGGTTTCGGGCCGCTGGAGCCATTGCTGGCGCGAGATGAAATCGCCGATATTATGGTCAATGGTTGCAACCGCACCTATATTGAAGTCGATGGCAAGATTCAGCTGACGAATATTCGCTTCAAGGACAATACGCAGCTGATGAATATCTGTCAGCGCATTGTCAGTCAGGTCGGCCGTCGTGTCGATGAAGCCTCACCAATCTGCGATGCGCGTCTGCTTGATGGCTCGCGCGTCAACATCATCGCACCGCCGCTGGCCATCGATGGGCCGAGCCTGACGATCCGCAAATTCCGGCGTGAGAAACTGACGCTCGAACAGCTCGTCCGTTATGGCTCGATCAGTCCGGAAGGCGCCGAATTGCTGAAAGTCATCGGCCGGGTACGTTGCAATGTCGTGATTTCCGGCGGTACAGGATCGGGAAAAACAACTCTGCTCAACTGTCTGACCCATTTCATCGAACATGATGAGCGCATTATCACTTGCGAAGACGCAGCCGAGCTGCAATTGCAGCAACCCCATGTCGTCCGGCTTGAAACGCGACCGCCTTCGCTGGAAGGGACAGGCGCCGTCACCATGCGCGATCTCGTGCGCAATTGTCTTCGCATGCGACCGGAACGCATCATCGTTGGCGAGGTGCGCGGACCCGAGGCATTCGATCTGTTGCAGGCGATGAATACCGGCCATGACGGCTCTATGGGAACATTGCACGCCAATTCCCCGCGCGAGGCCCTGAGCCGTATTGAATCGATGATCACCATGGGCGGGTTCTCGCTGCCGTCGCGCACAGTGAGCGAGATGATCGTCTCCTCCGTCGATATTATTATTCAGGCGGCGCGTTTGCGCGATGGCTCGCGGCGCATCACACATGTCACGGAAGTTGCGGGTCTTGAGGGTGACGTCATTACGACGCAAGATCTCTTCGTTCATGAAATTCTCGGCGAAGATGCACATGGCCGGCTGATCGGGCGTCACAGATCGACCGGTATCGGGCGTCCACGCTTCTGGGATCGTGCGCGCTATTTCAACGAGGAGCGTCGTCTCGCCGCAGCACTTGATGCTGCTGACTTGCGCGATGAGCCGCAATTGGCTGGAGGCTGAGATGAATCTCTCGACCTTGGACCTCTTTCTCGTTCTGACATTGTTTCTGGCAGCGCTCGGTCTGTTTTATGCGCTTGTCTATCCCTATATGTCGGGTGAGCGTGCAGCAGAAAAGCGTCTGGCCATGCTGGTCCAGCCAGGCAAGCGCGCAACGGCAACCCGTCATTCTGACAATTCTCAACGACGCAAGCAGATTTCAGAGAGCCTGAAAGATCTTGAGCGCCGCGGTCGATCCGATCGCAGCATCAGCATGGAACAGCGGCTGATGCAGGCGGGGCTGCGCATATCGAAAGTGAAATTCTATTTGGCTTCGCTTGCCTTTGGTCTTCTGGCGATGCTGATAGCCTTTATCTTTGTTGAAGATCGCCTTGTTCATGGCGCGATTTTCTTTGTCGGCGCGGTGGGAATCCCGCGTTGGCTTCTAATTTATTTGCGTAACCGGCGGCTCAAGCTTTTTGTCCAGAAGTTTCCCGATGCCATCGATGTGATTATTCGCGGCGTGAGAGCAGGCCTGCCGCTGATCGATTCGCTGCGCGTTGTGGCCGCGGAAATGCAGGAGCCTATCCGCTCGGAATTTCTTCTTGTCATTGAATCGCAGGCTGTCGGCATGACGCTGACAGAAGCAGTCGATCGTCTGTCCGATCGCGTGCCGATCTCCGAGGCACGATTCTTTTCGATCTTGATCGGCATCCAGCAGAAGTCCGGCGGCAATTTGGCGGAGGGTCTCGGCAATCTTTCCCGCGTTCTACGCGATCGGAAACGCCTGGCACAGAAAATACGCTCCATGTCGTCGGAGGCAAAAGCCTCGGCAGGCATTATTGGATCTTTGCCATTTCTTGTTGGCGGCCTCGTTCAATTCACCAGCCCCGGTTATATGGACATGCTTTGGCTCACGCTGGAGGGCCGTGTCATGCTGGCGCTTTGCGCCATCTGGATGGGCCTTGGCATATTGGTCATGCGCCGCATGATCTCTTTCGATGTGTGAGGCGTCATGCGCGATCTGATGCTTCGGTTAAGCGATCCCAATTTTCTCGTGCCGCTGCTGGCCGCAATCAGTGCCATGGCCACCGTTCTGACCCTTGCATTGCCCTATGTTGCGCCCAATGGTTTGCAACGGCGCATGAAAGCAGTCGCCATCGAGCGCGAGCGGATACGCATGCGCGAGCGCGAGAGGCTGGCCAAGACAGCCAAAGCCAGTTTGCGTCTTGAGCAAAAGCCTTTTGTCAAAGAAATTGTCGAAAAGCTCCGGCTGTCTGAATGGTTGAATATTGAAGATGCAGCCGCGCAATTGGCTGCTGCCGGGTTTCGTGGCCGTGCAGCTGAAACTGCTTTTGTGTTTTTCCGCGCGGTCGTTCCGCTCGGGCTTCTGATCATCGGGACATTCTATCTCTTCTTTATCGATGATATGGGCTATTCGGGCATGTTTCGTTTCGCCGGCTTGATCGCGCTTGTCTATATTGGCATTAAATTGCCGGAGATTTATCTCGATAATCTTTCAAAGCAAAGACGCCTGTCGATTCGCAAGGCTTTTCCCGATGCGCTCGATCTTCTTCTCATCTGCGTCGAGGCTGGCATTTCCATTGAACATGCATTCCGGCGCGTGGCTGACGAAATTGGCCGCCAATCTGTTGCTTTGGCTGAAGAGCTGACTTTGACAACAGCCGAATTGTCTTTTCTGCCTGACCGTCGCCAGGCTTATGAAAATCTTGCCCGCCGCGCCGATGTCGATTCCATCCGTCAGATCGTGACTGTTTTGAATCAGGCTGAAAAATACGGCACGCCCTTGGCCGCCGCTCTGCGTTCTGTTGCTCAGGAAAGTCGCGAATTGCGCATGTCGGAAGCCGAGCGCAAGGCTGCATCCCTGCCGCCAAAACTGACCGTGCCGATGATCATTTTCTTCCTGCCGGTCCTGTTTGTCGTCATTCTGGGTCCTGCCATTTCGCATGTGGTCAAGACGTTTTGAGCTTTTACTGCAGGCCTGCCGTTGCGCTTTTTTGGTCGAGCCGGCGCAAATCGCTCCAGCGATCGGGTTCGGCCATGCTCTGCCTGACCGATGTGATATTGGCAGCGACACGTTCGGGCGGCGCGTCCTTGCGTCCAATGGATTCGGCTTTTTTGAAATCGCCGCGCAAAGCCAGAACCAGCGCATAATTCTGCCGGACGCGCTCATCGGCATCGGGCTGGGCAACGGCAAGGCGCAATGTTTCCTCGGCGCGCGCAATATCTTTCGACAGCGCATAGGACAGGCCGAGATTGGAAAGAATCGAGGATTCGTTGGGTACGATTTTGAGGGCGGCCTCATAATATCCCTGTGCAGCCGCATGGTTGCCCATGCGATCGGCGACAGATCCTTGAGCTGAGAGAACCGACCAATTCGGCCGTTCCGGCGTATGTGCGCGCGCCAGCACGGCGGCGGCTTCCGTCAGGCGACCGGCGTCGGCCAGGGCCTTGCCGAAAGCGCCGAGAATTTCGAGGTCGTCGGGTTTGCGCGCCGCCTCTTTCTGCAGGACGGCAGCGGCTTGCTCCATCTGGCCCAGCCGGCGCAGAATGCCGGCATAGGCCAACACTGTTTCGCGATCTGCCGGATTACGGTCATATCTGCGACCGAGGCTTTCGGCATGCTGGCGCAGACTATTGTCATCGCCCTTCAGTGCAGCATTGTCGCGTGCGGAAAAACTGCCGATTCTATCCATTGTCTTGCAACCGCCCATCGCCAATGCGAGACAAAGGATGAGCGGGAGGCCGGATCGAATGCGCGGCACGAAAATGCGTGCGGTCTGGTTCATGAAAAGGTCTCGTCGCAATGCAATAAACAAGCGTGACAATAAAAAATTAACCCTAATGAATTCTTAAGATACGTAAGCAGAGTCCAGCGAGGAAAGATGGTCATGTTGCTCACCCATGCGCGCGCCGATGAAAAATCTGTCCCGATCATGCTGGTGAGCGCAGCCGACTGGGATTTGCGCCAGGCGCAACTCTCGCCGCTTGCCAAGGCTTTTTCCGCTGCGCAGGGTTTTGAGCCCAAGCCCGGCCGCCTGTGTCTCCTGCCCGATGCGACGGGCGCTCTGGCGCTTGTTCTGTTTGGTATCGAGCCGGCGGGTGGGGCGCGTTCCGATTCCTTTGCGCCGGGCAGGCTGGCGACGCTGCTGCCGGCCGGTCTCTATTCTTTCATGCCGGAAGGGTTGGGCGATTTGTCGGGAGCCGAACATGCGGCCTTGTCCTGGTGTCTCTCGGCCTATCGTTTTTCCCGCTATCGCAAGGCCTCTGGCGAACAGCCGCGGCTTGTCTGCCCGCAGGGCGTCAATCTGGCGCGTGTCCAGCGCATGGCGGAAGGCGTCGCTTTGGCGCGCAATCTCGTCAATACGCCCGCCAATGATATGGGGCCGGAGGCGCTCGAACAGGCAGCGCGCGAACTTGCCAATCGGCATGGCGCCAATCTGCGCGTCATCACGGGCGATGATTTGCTGCGCGAGAATTTTCCGCTCATTCATGCGGTCGGGCGCGCGGCGGCTGAGCCCCCACGCCTCGTCGATTTCACCTTCGGCAAGGAGGATGCGCCGAAAGTGACATTGGTCGGCAAAGGCGTCTGTTTCGACACAGGCGGGCTCGACATCAAGCCCTCCAGCGCCATGCTGTTGATGAAGAAAGACATGGCTGGTGCTGCCACTGCTTTGGCCTTGGCGCATATGATCATGGATGCAGGCCTTGCCCTGCGCCTGCGCGTGCTTTTGCCGATTGTCGAAAATGCCGTGTCTGCGGATTCTTTTCGACCGGGAGATGTCTATCCCAGCCGCAAGGGTTTTCATGTCGAGATCGGCAATACGGATGCAGAAGGCCGGCTGATTCTGGCCGATGCCCTGAGTCTGGCGGCGGAGGAAAAGCCTGAACTCATGTTCGATTTTGCTACGCTGACGGGCGCCGCTCGTGTGGCGCTCGGCCCCGATCTGCCGCCCTTCTATGTCAATGACGAGGCGCTTGCCCAATCCATTGCCGATGCCGGCGCGCGTGCCCATGATCCGGTCTGGCGTCTGCCCTTATGGGAGCCCTATGATTCGATGCTCGACAGCAAAGTGGCCGATTTCAACAATGTCTCCTCCGGCCCCTTTGCGGGTTCGATCACGGCGGCTCTGTTCCTGCGTCGCTTTGTGGAAGGCGCTCGCGCCTGGGCGCATTTCGACATTTATGGATGGAATCCCTCCACCAAGCCCGGCCGGCCAGAGGGTGGCGAAACGCAGGCAGCGCGCCTGCTCTATGATTTGCTGGAGCGCCGCTACCCTGCCGCTTGAAAGAATATGCGAGCGCGTCAGAATGGGGCAGGACAGGTTTTGAGGGCCCATGTCGATTGAAATCAGGCCGGAGCAGGGTCTCGCCCTTCTGCACGACATCACGCTCGCCATTGTGCGCGAAGCCAAGCCCGACGGCATGGCCGATTTCACGCATCGCCAATTGTCGATTCTTCTGACCGTCTATCTGGAGCGCCCGCCACATACAGTGCGTGGCCTTGCCAAAAAACTCGGAGTTACCAAGCCGGTCATCACACGCGCTCTGGATGCCATGGGCAAACAGGAGATTATTGCGCGCCGTCGCGATGAAAACGACAGGCGCAATGTCATCATCCAGCGTACGGTCAAGGGCGCGCTCTATGTCGAAAAGCTTGGCGACATGGTTGCGCGCAAGGCCGCTGATTTGCGTCGGGAGGATCTTGCGTGACCAGTCTTTTCGATCGCCGACGCACACCCGCCCGCTCTGATCTTGCCGCCGCCCATCTTGAAGGTCTGGTGCCGGCGCAAAAATATGTCACGGGCCGACCTATGCGCGTGATCGATGAGGCCATCGGCCTGCGTGCACAGCCGGTGCAGGATTGTCCGCTCGACACGCAGATTCTGCACGGCGAAGAGATCATCGTCTACGATATGGAGGAGGGCTGGGCCTGGGGGCAGATCGTCAGTGACGGTTATGTCGGCTATATGCCCGCTGACAGTCTGCACGACACGCCGATGACGCCAACGCATCATGTGCATGTCACACGCACCTTTCTCTATTCCGTCCCGAATATGAAAACGCCTGCAATTGCTGCTCTGCCCATGGGCGCACAGGTGGAAATACGTCAGGTGAAAGGCGATTTTGCGCAGGTCACAAGCGGGCTCTTTATCTGGGCAGCGCATTTGTCGCCAGCGGGATCGCATCGGACAGATTATGTCGCAACCGCAGAAAACTTTATCGGCGTGCCTTATCTTTGGGGCGGAAAAACCTCTCTGGGTCTCGATTGCTCCGGTCTGGTCCAGATTGCATTGCAATCGGCGGGAACGAATGCCCCGCGCGATACCGATATGATGCAGGCCGAACTGGGCAAAGAAGTGCAGGATGGCGAGAGCCTGCGGCGCGGCGATCTTGTCTTCTGGAAAGGCCATGTCGGATTGCTGCAGGATCAGCATCGGCTTTTGCATGCCAATGGGCATCACATGCAGGTCGTGTCGGAAGATTTTTCTCAAGCCCGCGCACGTATCGCCGAAAAAAGTTTTGGCGAGATTGTTGCCATCCGGCGGCTATGAACGGCTCGATTGTACGCGTGCCAGAATGCAGGATTTTTCTGCCGGCTTGACCGGCCCGATTTCGATATGGCGCGCCAATGCACCTGCGGCGCGTGCGGCGGCATCGGGATCGGCAGCATGGACATAGCCAAGCGGCTCTCCGCGCGTCACTTGCTGACCAAGGCTAACAAGCGCTGAAAGGCCGACCGAATGGTCGATTTTGTCCTCAGGCCGCACGCGCCCGCCACCCAGACCTACAACGACAAGCCCGATATCGCGCGCCGCCATGCGCGTGACAAAACCATTGCCGGCGGCCGGCACAGGCACGGTGAAGGGCGCGCGCGGCAGATAGGCGCTGGGTCTGTCGAGAAGATGCGCCGGCCCGCCAAGATCGGTGACCATGCGGGCGAATCTTTCCGCAGCGTGCCCGCTTTCGATGGCCGCTGCAATGGCTGCACATCCAGCCTCACGCGTTTCGACCAGCTTGCCAAGCAGCAGCATTTCAGCGCCCAGCGCGACAACAATTTCCTGCAGGCGCGGTTCGCGCCTTGCACCCGTCAGATGCGCAATGGCATGGGCTGTTTCAAGACTATTGCCGGCAGCGCTGGCGAGCGGCTGATCCATATCGGTGATCAGCGCTGTTGTCTTGAGTCCGGCATGGGCTGCAACATTGACGATGGATTGCGCCAGCTCGCCCGCCGTCTCGATGGTCTGCATGAAAGCGCCCGAGCCGGTCTTCACATCCATCACCAGAGCATCGAGACCGGCGGCCAGTTTCTTCGAGAGAATGGAAGCGGTGATCAAGGGTATGGATTCAACTGTCGCCGTCACATCGCGAATGGCATAGAGCTTGCGATCGGCGGGTGCGAGTTGCGTCGTCTGTCCAATGATGGCGCAGCCGATCCGCCGCACCGTGCTGACCAGCCGCAAAGGATCGGGCGTCGTGCAATAGCCGGGAATCGAATCAAGCTTGTCGAGTGTGCCCCCGGTATGGCCAAGCCCGCGACCCGAGATCATCGGCACGAAACCCCCGCAAGCTGCAACAGCGGGAGCCAGAATCAGGCTGACATTGTCGCCGATGCCGCCGGTCGAATGTTTGTCGAGAACGGGACCATCGAGTGCGACGGCGCGCCAATCCAGCACATCGCCGGATTTCATCATGGCTTTTGTCAGTGCAGCGCATTCCGAGGCTTCCATCCCGCGCAGAAAGACGGCCATGGCGAAAGCTGCTGCCTGTCCTTCGCTGATGCGCTCATGCGTCAAAGCGTCGATAAAAAAATCGATCTCTTCCGCGCTGAGTTTTTCGCCATCGCGTTTCTTGCGGATGATTTCCTGCGGCAGAATCATTTGTCGCCTCGCAGCGCCTCGAGAAGGGGATCGAGCAGGCTGCTCGCGCCGAAACGAAATGTTTCCTTGCGCGCCCAGTCAGGCCCCATAATGGCATCGGCCAGATCGAGATAAAGCCGAGCCTGTTCGATTGTGCGCAAGCCTCCCGAGGCTTTGAAGCCGACAGGCTTGCCGCTCACGGCAATGGCTTCAAGCATGATGCGCGCGGCCTCTGGCGTGGCAGAGATTTTGGTCTTTCCGGTCGATGTTTTCAAAAAATGCGTGCCCGCGCCAATGGCAATCTCGCTCGCCCGGCGAAGGGATGGGCCGCTGCCCATCTCGCCGCTTTCGAGAATGACTTTCAGTCGGGCCTGTGCCGGCAACAGCCTCGCAACGGCGCTGATCATATCATGGGCGACAGTCTCATGGCCCGCCAGAAAAGCGCGCCAGGGAAAAACCAGATCGATTTCATCGGCGCCATCGGCAAGCACTGTTTCGGTTTCCTTGCATGTGGCAGCGATATTTTCACCGCCGTGCGGAAAATTCACGACAGTCGCCAGGTTGATGTCCGAGCCTGCGAGAAGGGCGCGCGCCTGCGCCACGAATGGGGGCCAGATGCAGAGCGCGGCGACATGGACCGGCAGATCGAGAGATTTGCGGCAGAGCCGCTCAATATCGCTCGGCGTGCAATTGTCGGAGAGATCTGTGAGATCGATCAGGCCGATGGCGCGGCGTGCGAAAGCAGCATCAGCCATGTTTCTCATCCTGCTCCAGAAAAGCTGCGATCAGCTGCGCCATTTTATCTGCGCCTTGTGCCGCGACGCGCTTGGTCTCTTCATGGGAGGGCGCAAGATCTGACAGGCCCGCAGCATGATTGGTCACAATGGACAGGCCGGCGACCCGAAGGCCCAGATAGCGCGCCAAAATCACTTCCGGGACGGTCGACATGCCCAGCAGATCGGCGCCGAATGTTTTCGCCATGCGCACTTCGGCGGGCGTTTCGAAAGAGGGTCCGGAAAACCACATATAAATGCCCTCATGCAAGGGGATGTCGGCTGTCTTTGCTGCCTGATGCAGGCTGGCTGACAGCTCGCCATCATAGGCATGGCTCATGGATACAAAACGACGATCGTCGCTGACACCGATCAGCGGATTGATGCCGCTGAAATTGATATGATCGCGCAGGAGTACAAGGCTGCCCGGCACAAGATCGGCGCGTGTGCTGCCGGAGGCGCAGGTGACAAGCATTTTTTTGGCGCCGCATTCTGCAAGTGCAGAAAGAGCGCCTGCCATGGCCCGCGCATCGCCGCTTTCATAAAAATGCGCGCGACCGAGTAAAAAAGCGATGCAATGCGTGCCTTGGGTGCGAAGCACAAGGCGGCCATCATGGCCCGAGACACGCGCCTGCGGAAAATCGGGGAGATCGCGATAATCGACGATGCAATCATCCGGCTGGATGCGCGCAACATCGCCGAGGCCGGTACCGAGAATGACAATGGTTTCGATGGGGCGCCCGCCCAGGCGCTCGCGCAAAAGATCGATTGTTGCGGTGCTCCTCATGGCAGGCTGTCTCGCCCAAAAACATGCGGCAATAATTCTTCCATGCGCAGACTGAGGCGCAGGCCGGCCATATTGCCGGCATGGATTTGCGTGCGCGTATCGGCGAATTCAAGGATTCGCTGGCGGCAGGCGCCGCAGGGCATGACCGGGTGGGGTGCATCGCCGAGAATGGCAATGTCTGCGATCTGGCGTTCGCCCGCCACGACCATGGCGGCTATGGCGCCCTGTTCGGCGCAGGAGCCTGACGGATAGGCAGCATTTTCAACATTGCAGCCGGTATAGAGGCGGCCCGAGGCGCTGCTCACGGCCGCGCCGACCGCGAAATGCGAATAGGGCGCATGGGCATTGCGGCGCGCCTCGGCAGCGGCGGCAAACAGCGCATCCAGTTCCGCAGCCCTCGATTTTTCCATCATTCCGCGCCTCTTTCTCTCGTCCCTCACAATGCCATGGCCGCTTGAATCAGCCAAATGTCGGGTCAGCCATTGCCTTATGCGTCACGCGTGGCAAACTGGCCTGAATGAACCATGGAGCGCGCGCATGGCTTCGCCTTTTGCCTTCCTTCGATGGGCCATGTGCGGCCTTGTTCTGAGCCTGCTGCAAATGATGCCGGCCAACGCCCGTGGCGGCGCGACCGAGGTCGATGTTGAGCTGGTTCTCGCAGTCGATATTTCTTATTCGATGGATACGGAAGAGCAGCGCCTGCAGAGGCAGGGCTATATTGAGGCTCTGCGCTCCGAACAATTTCTCAATGCGCTGAAATCGGGACCAAGGGGGCGTATTGCGATTGTCTATATGCAATGGGCCTCGGAAACCGATCAGGATACGCTGATCGATTGGAGCCTGATCGATGGGCCGGAAAGTGCCAGCGCTTTTGCCGCAAAACTGGCGGCCGCGCCCTATCGGCGTGCGCAGCGCACATCCATCTCCGGCGCCATCGATGGCGCGATGAAATTGCTGGAAGGCAATGGATTCAATTCGCCGCGTCGGGTGATCGATGTCTCAGGCGACGGGCCCAATAATAGCGGCCGGCCGGTGACGCAGGCGCGCGATGAGGCTGTGGCGCGTGGCATCACCATCAATGGTCTGCCTTTGGTCGGTATTCGCAGTTTCGTCAGCCCAGCCGATATTCAGGAGCTCGATATCTATTTCGAGGATTGCGTCATCGGCGGTTTCGATGCTTTCATGATTCCAATCCGCGATGCGCGTGCCTTCATTGAGGCAACGCGCACAAAACTGGTGCGCGAAATCGCCTCCCTGCCGCAAGAGCGTCCGCTTATTCACCGTGTCTCCGCGCGTGAGCCACGGATCTCCTGCCTGATTGGCGAGACTTTGTGGCGAAACAGGTGGGGCAATTGAAATTATTCATCTGTGGTCTTGCGGCCCTTCTTTTTATCTCGCCGGTCGCACATGCGCAGAATTTGCCCGAGCCCATCGTTGCTGGCCAAGCCCGTACTTTGCCCGTTGCAGCGCGTAGCGGCATGGTGGTGGCGCAAGAAGCGCGCGCCGCACGCATCGGCGTCGATATTCTCAAACAAGGCGGCAATGCAGTGGATGCCGCAATTGCAACCGGTTTTGCCCTTGCTGTGACATTGCCGCGCGCCGGCAATATTGGCGGGGGCGGTTTCATGCTGGTGCATCTGGCAGGTCGCGGAACGATAGCGATTGATTATCGCGAGACAGCTCCGGCAAGCGCCACAGCCGATATGTTTCTCGATGCGCAGGGTCGCTTCGTGCCGGTGAAATCGCAATCGAGCGGGCTTGGTGTCGGCGTGCCCGGCACAATTGCAGGCTTTGCTCTGGCGCATGAAAAATACGGATCGGGAAAATTCACTCTCGCCCAATTGCTGCAGCCCGCCATTGCGCTGGCGCGCGAGGGGTTCGAGGTTGAGGGCGATCTAGCCTATTCATTGGGCGAGATCGGCACGCGCGTTTTGCGCTATGCTTCGAGCCGGGCGATTTTTGCCCGCCCCGATGGCACGCCGCTTCGCGATGGCGACAGGCTTGTGCAGCGCGATCTTGCTGCCTCTCTGACGCGGGTCGCCGAACAGGGTGTCGATGGTTTTTATCGCGGCGAGACAGCGCAGCGCCTCGTTGCATCGGTGCGCGAAGCCGGCGGTGTGATGACGCTGGAGGATCTTCGCACCTATCGCGCCATTGAGCGCCCTGTTCTTGAGGGCCGCTATCGCGACCGCACCATCGTCTCCATGCCGCCACCCTCATCAGGTGGCGTGCATCTCATACAGCTGTTGAACATTCTGGAAGCCTGGCCATTGAGCGAGCTCGGGCATAATTCGGCCGCCTCCATTCATCGCATGGTCGAGGCGATGAAACTTGCTTATGCAGACCGCGAGGTTTTTCTCGGCGATCCCGATTTTGTCAAAGTGCCCGTGAACGGGCTTTTGTCGAAGGCCTATGCTGCGCAATTGCGCAGCCAGATCGATCTGGAGCGCGCCCGTCCCTCTGCCGAGATCAAATCAGGCGATCCCCTGCCGCATGAGAGCGATCAGACGACGCATTTTTCCGTCGTCGATGTTCATGGCAATGCAGTGGCCAATACATATACGCTGAATTTTTCTTACGGCCTTGGCCTTGTCGCCGAAGGCACGGGCATATTGCTCAATAATGAGCTCGATGATTTTGCCGCAACAATCGGAGCGGCCAATGCTTTCGGTCTGCGCGGGGCGCAGGCCAATGAACCTGCCCCCAACAAGCGGCCGCTCTCCTCCATGACGCCGGCCATGGTGTTCCGGAACGGCGAATTGGAAATTGTGACCGGTTCGCCGGGTGGATCGCGCATTATCACCACTGTGCTGCAGATCATTCTCAATATTGTCGATCACGGCATGAATGCGGCCGAAGCCAGCGAGGCCGTGCGCGTGCATCATCAATTATATCCGGATGAATTGCGTATCGAGCGCGGCCTGTCGGTCGATACGATCCGACTTCTGCAGGGCAAAGGTCATCAATTGCGCCAGAGCCGCACAATGGGATCGACGCAGACCATTCATCGTGTCGGCAATTTTCTCTATGGGGCAGCAGATACGCGCCAGATGGGCGCGGCAGCGATTGGCTATTGATCGTCCTGCCAGGCGCGCCCCGCTTTTGTCGCAGGCAGGCCGAGGTGGCGCGCAAGGCTGGCGCCCATATCGGCAAAACTTGAGCGCATGCCAAGCGCGCGGGGCGACACGTCGGGGCCAAAAGCCAGAACCGGAACCTGTTCGCGCGTATGGTCCGTTCCTGTCCATGTCGGATCATTGCCGTGATCGGCCGTGAGAATGCATAAATCGCCGGGTCTGAGCGCTGCCAGCAATTCCGGCATGCGGGCATCGAAACACTCAAGCCCTGCCGCATAGCCGGCGACATTGCGACGATGGCCGAAATCCGTGTCGAGATCGACATAATTGGCGAAGATGAAACCGCCATCGGAGAGATTTTTCAGCGCCTCGATTGTCATGGAAAAATGTTCCATATCGTCGCGGCCTTTGAGCTCACGGCCTGTGTTGCGATGGGCGAATATGTCGCCGATCTTGCCGATGCTGATGATCTCGCGCTGCGCTTGGGCCGCCAAATCGAGGATCGAGCCCTGCGGCGGCGGCAAAGCAAAATCCTGACGATATTGCGTGCGCGTGAAATTCGCGCTGCTCGTGCCGATGAAAGGGCGCGCAATGATCCGCCCGATATAGAGCGCATTGCACAGACGCCGTGCAATCCGGCAAAGCTCAAAAAGCCGTTCGCGGCCGAATGCCTCTTCATGAGCTGCGATCTGCAGAACCGAATCGACAGATGTGTAAATGATTGGCTTGCCGCTGCGCAGATGTTCTTCACCCCATTCCTCAATGATCGCGATGCCGGAGGCATGGCAATTGCCCAGAACACCGGGAAGATGGCCCTCGCGGATCAGCGCATCGACGAGTTCTTGCGGAATGGCGGGCGTTTTTGGCGGGAAATAGCCGAAAGAAAAATCAGCCGGGGCACCGGCAATTTCCCAATGGCCGGAGGGCGTATCCTTGCCGGGCGAACATTCGATCGCACTTCCCCACGCGCCTTGCGCAGGTGCGCCCGAAAAGCCCGGCGGCAGATGCCCTGCCGCCACTTGCGCGGCAAGGCCAAGGCCGAGGCGATCGAGATGGGGCATGTGCAAGGGCCCGGCGCGCAGGCCTGCAATATCGGCTTTTCCAGCCGCGCAGGCTGCTGCAATATGGCCGAGCGTATCCGCACCTTGGTCGCCGAATTTTGCTGCATCCGGCGCATGGCCGCAGCCAAATGAATCCAGAACGAGGAGCAGGGCGCGCGTCATGCGCCGGATGCTCCGACATTTTCCGCCTCGATGGAAAAGGCAGCGGCAAACAGGGTGCGCGTATAGTCGTTCTTGGGCGCAGCGAAAATGTCTTTGGCCGGGCCGCTCTCAACCACTTTGCCGTTGCGCATGACGATCAATTCGCTGGCCAGAGCGCGCACGACTTTGAGATCGTGGCTGATGAAGAGATAGGCGAGATTGCGCTGCTTTTGCAGATCGCGCAGCAGATCGACAATCTGCGCCTGCACCGACATGTCGAGCGCCGATGTGGGCTCATCCAGCACAACGAATTTCGGATTCAGGGCCATGGCGCGGGCAATGGCGATGCGTTGACGCTGGCCGCCGGAAAATTCATGCGGATAGCGATCCATTGAGGCGGGATCCAGTCCCGTATCGGTGAGCGCGCGCGCAACAATCTCGCGCCTCTGGGCCGCGCTCAGGCCCTTGTCCTGCACAGCCAGTCCCTCTTCGACAATATCGGCGACAGACATGCGTGGCGATAATGAGCCATAGGGGTCCTGAAACACGATCTGCATATGGCGACGCAGCGGTCGCATGTCTTTTGAGCCAAGCCCATCGATGCGCGATCCCAGATAGGCAATGGGCCCTTCCGATCGGATGAGACGCAAGAGCGCAAGACCAAGCGTCGTTTTGCCGGAGCCCGATTCACCCACTACGCCGACCGTCTCGCCTTCGCGCACGGTCAGTGAAATGCCATCGACCGCTTTCACATGGCCGATTGTGCGGCGCATAAAGCCGCGCTTGATCGGGAACCAGACCTTGATGTCCTCTGCGCTGACAATGGGTCTGGCATCGGGGTTGGCCGGCGCAGGCGTGCCTTTGGGCTCAGCCGCCAGCAAGGCCTTTGTATAGGCATGCTGGGGGTTTTGAAAAACCTCGTCCACCGGCCCGGATTCGACGATCCTGCCTTTCTGCATGACGCAGACATCATCGGCAATTTTGCGCACAATGCCGAGATCATGGGTGATGAAGAGCATGGCCATGCCGAGCTTGACCTGCAGCTCTTTCAGCAATTTCAGGATCTGCGCCTGCACGGTGACATCGAGTGCAGTTGTCGGTTCGTCGGCGATGAAAAGATCGGGACGATTGGCAAGCGCCATGGCAATCATCACACGCTGGCGCTGGCCGCCTGACAATTGATGCGGATAGGCTGACAGGCGCGTCGCCGGATCGGGAATGCCGACTTCGCTCAAAAGTTCGATGACACGCTGGCGCAGCTGCACCTCGCCGCGCATTCCGTGCAATTCGAGAATCTCGCCAATCTGCTTTTCGATCGAATGCAGGGGATTGAGCGAGGTCATGGGTTCCTGGAACACCATGGTGATCTCATTGCCGCGCACCTCGCGCAGCTTGTCCTCATCGGCCAGAAGAAGATCGTCGCCCTTGAAGAAAACATGACCGGACGGATAGGTGGCCGAAGTTGCACCGAGCAATTTCACAATCGACAGCGCCGTGATCGACTTGCCCGAGCCCGATTCGCCGACCAGCGCCAAAGTCTTGCCGCGCTCCAGCGTGAAAGAGACCTTGTCGACCGCAAGCGTTTCGCGCCCGCCCTGATGGAAGGCAATGGAGAGATCGCGAACGGAAAGGAGCGGGGCGTTAGTCATGGAAGGCGTCACTGACAATCCTGATTCCGGAAGCATCCGGCTTCACGATAGTCACTCTCTCAGGAAGCGCGCCGAATCTGTCGTCATTTGTCATCAGGAAGGTACAACGCGCATCGAGCGCCGTTCTCGCATGGATCGCGTCGGCGAGACGGAATTTTGGGCTGGCTCGACGCAATTCCGCACTGCCGATCAGGATTTCACGTGTCACAGGCCTCAGATCCACCAGTTTGTTGAAGACAATCAAGTTCAGAAAAAGCCTGCGGATATTTGGCGACAGATCCTGCTTGCAGAGAATTTCCGCCAGCGTGAGTTCGCTTGTCACGGGACGTAGTGCAAATCGCCTCGCATCCTGCAAGAACGTCTGAAGTGGCTGGTCCACCTCTGGCTCACCCTGGACGGCATAGATGAAAACATTTGCATCGAGATAGAGCCGTTGAGGAAGGGCCGTCTCGCTCATTCCCATTCGTCCCGCTGTTTCTTCAGGTCGCGGTCGATTTCTTCCTTGGTGAGGAACGGAGGTTCGCGCATCGCAAAAATCTGCTCCAGCGAGATTGGGCTCGCTTCATCCGGGTCCGGCTCCGCTTCCACAATAATTGTGACCTGAGCAGATGCATCCAGCCCCTCGCGCAATTCGGGAGGCAGTTTTTCAACCGGATAATGTTGGCGAACGATCCTGTTCATGGCCTAGCTCCGGATCCCTCGTAGCACAGTTTCATGAAAATGTCTTTCGCGGGTCAAAGGCGTCGCGCACGGCTTCGCCGATAAAGATGAGCAGCGACAGCATGGCGGCAATCACGAAAAAGCCTGCAAGGCCAAGCCATGGCGCCTGCAGGTTGGATTTGCCCTGCAACAGCAATTCGCCGAGCGAGGGGGAGCCGGGCGGCAGGCCGAAGCCGAGGAAATCGAGCGAGGTGAGCGTCGTGATCGAGGAATTGAGCACGAAGGGCAGGAAGGTCAGTGTCGCCACCATCGCATTGGGCAGCAGATGCCTGGACATGATCTTCCCGTCCGAGAGGCCAAGGGCGCGTGCAGCATTCACATATTCGAAATTGCGCGCGCGCAAAAATTCTGCGCGTACCACATGGACGAGCGACACCCAGGAGAAGAGCAGCAATATGCCGAGCAGAACGAAAAAGCCCGGCGTGATGATGGATGAAACGATGATCAGCAGATAGAGATGGGGCAGCGATGACCAGATCTCGATAAAGCGCTGCGAGACAAGATCGGTCCAGCCGCCGAAATAGCCCTGCACGGCGCCGGCCGCGATCCCGATGATCGAGGAGACGCCGGCCAGAATGAGGCCGAAGAGAATTGAAATGCGAAATCCATAGATGAGGCGGGCCACAACATCGCGGCCCTGATCATCCGTGCCAAGCCAGTTCCATTCAATATCGCGGCAGCCGGCATTGGGTTTGGGCGGATCGAGAATTTTGTCGGCGACGGCTTTGCATGTTTCATTCTCCAGCCACCATGTCGGCGCCGATGGTGCGGGTGTTGGCAGATCGCGCTGGTGCGTGCGGTAGGAAAAGCGGATCGGTGGCCAGATCATCCAGCCATTGTCTTCAATCTCTTTGGCGATCACAGGATCGCGGTAATCGGTCTGCGCCAGAAAGCCGCCGAATTTTTCTTCCGGATAATTTGTCACCACGGGGAAGAGAATCTCGCCTTTGTAGGAGGCGAGGATCGGTCGGTCATTGGCGATCAATTCGGCAAAGAGCGACAGGATGAACAAGGTGATGAAGATCCAGAACGACCAATAACCGCGGCGATTGCGTTTAAAATTGTCGAGCCGGCGCCGGTTGATCGGCGACAGTCTGATCCAGCCTTTCTGCTCGAGTTTCGGCGCCAGCGGTGCAGCTGCCTGGGCCGTCAATTCATCGCTCAGGAGGGGAGCGCTCATCTCAGACCTCCCGCGTCTCGAAATCGATGCGCGGATCGATCCACGTATAGGTGAGATCGGAGATGAGATTCACCACCAGGCCCAGCAGCGCGAATATGTAGAGATTGGCGAAGACGACCGGATAATCGCGGTTGATGATGGATTCGTAGGACAGAAGCCCAAGCCCATCGAGCGAGAAAATGCTCTCGATCAGCAGCGAGCCGGTGAAGAAAGCATGGACGAAAGCCGCCGGAAAACCTGAAATGACGATCAGCATGGCATTGCGGAAGACATGGCCGTAAAGCACCTGCCGCTCATTCAATCCCTTCATGCGCGCTGTCTGCACATATTGCTTGCGGATCTCGTCGAGGAAGGAATTTTTGGTCAGGAATGTCGCCGTCGCAAAAGCGCCGATCGCCATGGCGGTAACGGGCAGTGCAATATGCCAGAGATAGTCGAGCGCCTTCATGTGCCACGGCAGGTCGGCAAAATTTTCCGACCACAAGCCGCGCAGCGGAAAAATCTGCCAGAAGGAACCGCCGGCAAAGAGCACGATCAGCAGAATGGCAAAGAGAAAACTGGGAATTGCATAGCCGACGATTACGACAGCCGAGGTCCAAGTGTCGAAGCGCGAGCCGTCTTTCACCGCTTTGCGAATGCCCAGCGGAATCGAAATCGCATAAGAGAGCAGGGTCATCCACAGGCCCAGCGAGATCGAGACCGGCAGTTTCTCCTTGATGAGCTGAATCACCGGCGTGTCGCGGAAATAGGAGCGACCGAAATCGAAGGTCGCGTAATTTTTCAGCATGATGAAAAAGCGTTCATGCGCAGGCTTGTCGAAGCCGAATTGCTTTTCAAGCTCGGCAATGAATTTGGGATCGAGTCCCTGCGCGCCGCGATAGCGCGAATCCCCGCCGGCCGATTGCGCCATGGAGCCGAGATCGGTTGCGCCGCCGCCAAAGCGCGACGTTGCGCCTGAATCCAGTCCCTGCAATTGCGCCAGCACGCGCTCGACCGGCCCGCCCGGCGCAAATTGCACGATGATGAAAGAGATCAGCAGGATCCCGAAAATGGTCGGGATCATCAGCAGCAGGCGGCGAGCAATATAGGCGAGCATGTCTTCCTTTTCGGCCGTCTGGCCGGTCAGCCGCGATAATTGATGCGTTGCGCCTTGTCGGCGTCCCACCACCAGGTGCTGGGCGCGCCGGTGGAATAGCGCGGCGATTTTTCAGGGCGCGAGAAAACGTCCCAATAAGCGATCAGGCTCTTGTCCTTATACCACATGGGAATCCAATAGCGCCCGGCGCGCAGCACGCGATCGAGCGCGCGGCAGGCGATATTGAGTTCGTCGCGGCTTTGCGCACGTGCAATCTTGTCGATGAGGAAATCGACTGCCGGATCCTGCACGCCCGCAACATTGCGCGTGCCGGGAGTTTTTGCCGCCTCCGAGCCCCAGGTGATGCGCAGACCATCGCCCGGCGTGAAAGATCCGCCCATCGCCATAGTGACAATGTCGAATTCGAAAGCATCAAGCCGGCGCTTGTATTGCGCCGCATCGACCTGCCGATAATTGGTGACAATGCCAAGCTTGCGCAGATTGGCCTGCAGAGGTTCAGTATGCGGCTTCAAGGCGCCGGAGGAATCGAGAAACTCGATTTCGAAGGGCTGTCCGTCAGGCAGGAGAAGTCGGTTGCCGTCGCGCTTGCAGCCGGCAGCGCGCAGCAATTCATCGGCGCGTCGCAGCAGATTGCGGTCCGAGCCTGAGCCATCGGAAACGGGCGGCACATAAGGCTCGCCGAAAACTTCATCCGGTACTTTGCCGCGAAATGGTTCGAGCAGCGCCAGCTCTTCTGCGCCCGGCATGCCCGTTGCTTTCAGCTCCGAATTCTCAAAAAAGGACGCCATGCGCTTATAGGCGGAATACATGATGTTGCGATTGGTCCATTCGAAATCGAAGGCCAGACCGAGCGCTTCGCGCAGGCGCGCATCCTTGAATTTTGCGCGACGCGTGTTGAAATACCAGCCCTGGCTTGGCGTCGGCGCACCATTGGGCAATTCCTCGCGTTTCACGCGGCCTTCGCGCACCGCGGGAAAATCATAAGCCGTCGCCCACAGGCGCGCCGTATATTCCTCGTTGAAATTGATCTGGCCGGATTTGAAGCCTTCGAAAGCGACTTGCCGCTCGCGGTAATATTCATAGCGGATGCGATCGAAATTATTTTGTCCGATGTTGACGGGCAGGTCCGCCGCCCAATAATCGCGCACGCGTTCGAATTCGATAAAGCGCCCCTGTTCGAAGCGCGCGAGCTTGTAGGGGCCGGAGCCAAGCGGGGCTTCGAGTGTAGAGGCTTCGAAATCGCGCCCCTGCCAGTATTTTTCCGAAAAGATCGGCAGGCCTGCGATCACCAGATGCAGATCGCGCGAGCGCCTTGGCGAAAAGCGCACGACCAGCATGTCGTCGCTTTCAGCCTCCGCGCCGGCGAATTCGGACAGAATCGTGCGATAGACCGGGTGGCCTCGGGTCTTGAGGATATTGAAAGAGAAAGCCGCATCGCGCGCTGTCAGTTTCGATCCGTCATGGAA
>Ga0315908_10000033_pt1 | contig 117283 bp, 107 predicted proteins | sample LakEriMetagenome_12_FD_203520 | JGI IMG/M metagenome (GOLD analysis project Ga0315908, IMG submission 203520) | Freshwater fungal communities from buoy surface, Lake Erie, Ohio, United States - Buoy 4 MA124 | ecosystem: Environmental > Aquatic > Freshwater > Lake > Lake biofilm | place: USA...
TGATTATTCCCAAAACTGTTCCAACTTCAATTTCAGTACCATTTTCGATTACAGGTAAAAACATACCTGAATGAGAAGCTCTTACCCATTTTGTAGCTTTGATTAAAATCGGTTCTAGGGGTTGTTTTTCAAGTTTAAAATGCCTTAAATCTAAAAATTGCATCAGACGCTTGATACCTTCTAACCCTTCATGAACCACTTTTTCATCTATGGAATTCGTTTTTCCACCTTCAAACAAAAGAATGTGCTTCCCTCTTCGGTGCATAGACTCACGAATCGTTTTAGAAATATGCGAAGAATGAATAATAAATGGTGGATGAAACACTTTCGCTAACTGAATACTCTCCTCATCACGAAAAACACACCTGATCTGCGGAAAATTGGAACGTTGTGCAGATCCTGTATGGAAATCAACAATATAATCTGTAATTGGAGCTATTTCTTTCATAAAATGAAATGCAAATCTACTAGCCAATGATCCGTTTCTAGTCCCTGGAAAACAACGATTCAAATCCCTACCATCGGGTAACTCACGAGACATGTTTAGAAAACCAAAAATATTAAATACCGGTATACAAATCACCGTACCTTTCGATGGTTTGTTCCACCCTTTTCGAATTACTCTGCGCACAATTTCCATCCCATTAATCTCATCTCCATGCATTCCCGCCATTAATAACAATACAGGACCATCTTCCTTCCCTCTACTAACAATAACCGGTACTTGAATGGGTGTATTTGTATGTAATTTAGCAACATCAAGGTTTAGTTCTTCTGTTTTACCAGGGAAAATTTCTTTTCCTAAAATCACCATTCGCTTCAATGCCATACCTAGTGGTTATTTTTTACGTTTCTCTCTATGTACTGTATAATCTTATCTGCAATATCAGATTGAGTTGTTTTCTCTATACCTTCCAAACCAGGGGAAGAGTTTACTTCCAATACCAAAGGACCACGTTCAGATTGAAGCATATCTACACCAGCAACACCTAAACCAACAGCTTTAGCCGCTCTGATTGCCACATACCTTTCTTGATCAGTTAATTCGATTATTCTTGAAGAACCACCACGATGTAAATTTGAACGAAACTCCCCTTCTTTCCCTTGTCTTTTCATTGCTCCAACAACTTCTCCATCAACTACAAAGGCACGTATATCAGCTCCTTTCGCCTCACGAATAAATTCCTGCACAATTACCCTTGCCTTCAAACCATTGAACGCTTCCAATACTGACTGTGCAGCATTTTGATTTTCAGCTAAAACAACCCCTAGACCTTGTGTACCTTCAAGTAATTTCAATACAACCGGAACACCACCTGCAGATTCAACAACATGTTCCACATTACGAGAGTAATTTGTAAAAACCGTTTTAGGCAAACCGATTCTTTCCTTTGAAAGCATCTGTAAACAACGTAATTTATCCCTAGAATGGACAATTCCTCTCGAACCAACGACAGAAAAAACCTCCATCATTTCAAATTGGCGAACAACTGCTGTTCCGTAGAAAGTAACAGACGCACCAATACGAGGGATAACAGCATCAAAATCTTCAAGATACCTATCTTTATAATAAATCGAAGGACCTTTCTGTTCTATTTCAATATTACACATCAAATGATCAATTACCTGAGCCTCATGACCTCTTTTCTGTGCCGCTTCAACCAATCTTCTTGTCGAGTATAAGGAAGCATTTCTGGATAAAATTGCTATTTTCATTTCGTTGCTTTTTTCTTTTCCTTAAAGGAAAGGTTTGTTTTTGATGTATCTATTAAGAATTTTTTATTTAATAATTTTCTACCTATTAACACAGGGTTTTTTAATCCATTACGTGTCGTAAGTGAAAAATCGCTTTCAATTATTTCACCAAAAAGTACAATTGGAATTCTAACAAAAAAACGTTCTTGTTCATCACCCGTTGAACTTTTTACTTTTTTCTTTTTGTAAGAAGTAAATATTTTTTTTCCAGACTTAAAACCAGCATAGGATTCATCCAAAAAAATCACTTCCAAAAAAGATTCGTTTTCATGGTTTTTAATTTCACTAACACTAGAACAATGGATCGAACTAGAGTAAGCACCACTATCAATTTTTACAGGTACATTAAACATTTCAAACATGGGAAAGTCTGCCCTATCTTTTCTACCAATAATTCTAATCTCAGACATTATAAATTTTCAAAAATTTCTTGAAACATAACTTTACATGAATCATCTCGTTCAGCTGCTTGTTTCATCAAATCTAAACCACGACTCTCATTACCATCAAAATAAAGTGCCTGCCCCATAAAAAAGGTGTATTTTTTATTTTCAGGATACTTTTTAACAAGCTCATTAAATATACGTGCTGAATGATGGTATTTTTCATTTTGAAAATAAATCGAACCCAATTGCTCTTTTACAATTCGATTAGGCTTTATTTTACAAGCGATTAAAGCATTTCTCTCTGCTAAATCAGGTTCAAAAAAAACCTCTCCATATTCTCCTGAATAAACCGAACAAAAACGATTATATACTTCTTGTCTTTTAGAATCAATAGATTTCGCTTTATTTAAATTTTGGATTGCTTCAGAAACATGATTAACTAGTAAATTGTAATCTGCTTTATTTAAAAAGTATTCGAAAGAATCTTCGGGTGACTCGAGGTAAGATTTCTTCGCGTAATATTTAGCAGAATCTAATTGATTTAAACCTTGAAAAGAAATAGATATATTTCTATAAATAACCGCTTTGGAAACCTCATTCGTTTCATCCTTTATTAGCGATTGAAAATAATCAATAGCTGTTTGATAAGCTTCTTGATCCATAAGCAATACTCCCCTTTTAATACTGCTTTCAGGGACTTGTTGTTTTTGAGCACAAGCGAAACAAATAAATAGAATAAATGTAATAATTAGGGTTTTCATCTGTTTAATAATCTTTTTTAAAGATACAAATTCATCTCGATTTGAAATAAAATTTAGAAAAAATAAAGAAATTGTATTTTTTTTAAGGTTTATTAAGAAGTAATGAAAATTTATTTGTAATATTGCACTCTGAATTTTTGGAATAGATATTAAAGCACATAAAAATGGATATCATTAAAGAACTTGAAAAAGAATTAGTAGAAGTTAAAAACTTTCCTATTTTTAAAAGTGGTGACACGATCACTGTTTCATACAAAATTAAAGAAGGAAACAAGGAGCGTATTCAGCAGTTCCAAGGTGTTGTTTTACAACGTCGTGGTACGGGTGTTACTGAAACTTTTACTGTTCGTAAAATGTCAGGTAACGTAGGTGTTGAGCGTATCTTCCCTATTTCATCTCCATTTTTAGATGAAATCGTTGTAAACAAGAAAGGTGATGTTAGAAGAGCTCGTATTTTCTACTTCCGTAACCTTACTGGTAAAGCTGCAAGAATTAGAGAGAAAAGAAGCTTCGCTCACAAGAAATAAGATTTTAATTAATCTAAAATTTAGGCTCACAATTGTGAGCCTTTTTTGTTTTAAAATAGTTTTTGATTATATTATTTTAAATTAATTTCAGTTAGGGATTAAAATCTCTTCAAAGCACGATCTAATTCCATCTTCGCATCTTTGTCTTTCATGTCGTTTCGTTTGTCATGTAATTTTTTTCCTTGTGCACACGCAAACAACAATTTAACCCAACCTTTTTCAGATAGAAACATTTTTAAAGGAATTAAAGTATTTCCTTTTACCATTAAAAATCTTTCTATTTTTTTAATCTCCGAACGATTTAATAATAATTTTCGATCTGCACGAGGTCTATGATTATAAAAAGACCCATTTTCATATTCAGAAATGTGCATGTTTCGAATAAAGACTTCCCCATGAACAAAAACGCAATAAGCTTCAAGAATTGAAGCTTTCCCATTACGAATACTTTTTATCTCTGTGCCTGTCAATTGAATACCAGCTGAATATTCATCTAAAAGGTGATATTCAAAACGAGCTCGTTTATTTTTTATGTTTAATTGTTTCTCAGGCATGGTAAAACAAAGATAACGAATGGAAAATGATTACAGATGATGAAAAGAAAAATCTTTCGAATCAAATTCTGATTCAAATAAATGAGGATAATATTTATGCATCTCAGTATTCATTAATTCTATCGGTACATCTGAAAAAGTTCCATAATCATGAATATATTCCATAAATCTTGAATTACCTTGAAAAGGTTGAAACAAAGAATCGTTCTCACCATCCCAATCTAGAACAGATACATTAGACATTCTACAGATACGTGAATCAAATGAAGGAGTACATTTGACCCAAATATCATTTACAAGTAATTCAACATATCCATGAAAAACTATTTCAGGTCTTCTCAAATAGCTAGTTAGCTTTTCTACTCCAATATGATTTATAACAATTGCATATCCTAACCTAGACGGAATATTAAATTTTCGAGCTGAAGCAGCTAAAACAATCGCTTTTTCAACACACCAAGCACGTTTTTTTCTTAATACATTAGATGCTTTCAATGCATCATACGTTAAATCAAGATGGTAAGGGTCGTATAAAAACGATTCTCTTACTTTTACATATAACTGTACTGCTAATTCTTTAGGGGTTAAATTGCAAGGAATATCTTTTAAAAAATCATCAAACATTGTGTTTGTATAATCTAAAAACGAAGTTTCAACAAGATATTCACTCATAAACTAACGATGATGATTACCTGCTAACTTCACTAAACTTTGAGTGTTTAAAAGCGTCAATTTCCTGGTCGCAATATCAATATACCCATCCTCTTTGAATTCTTTTAAAAGACGTATCAAGGTTTCAGTAGCTGTCCCTACAAAATTTGCAAGATCTTCACGAGATAAATTAATTGGCTCTTCTTTGTAGACATCTTTAAGAATCAACAAAACAAATGCTAAACGTTCACGTACCGACTTTTGAGCCATGTTTGTAATGAATTCCGCTTGTTCTCCTAATTCTTTTGACAACTCTTTCAATAATGCATTTCTTAAAGCCGAATTTGTATCAATCATATTCAAGAAGTTTTCTCGATGAATAAAACAAATGTTAGAATCTTCTAATGTATTTGCACTCACCTTGTATGGTTCTCCACTAAAAATAGATCGAAAACCCAGAACTTCTCCTTCGCCGGCAATTTGTATGATTTGTTCTTTTCCTTCATCACCTAATGTGAATACCTTCACCTTCCCTTTGTTTATACAATAGATACCTCTCGGAATACTACCTTCTAAAAAAAGTCCTTGATTCTTTTTATAGTAATTACAAGTTTTATTCGAATTTAAGTCCGCTGTTTGTTCAATTGAGCAATCAGCAAAAAGTGAGTTTTTCTTTGCACCACAGTTTTCACAGGTGACAAATTTATGAGAATGATCAATCATTTTTAAGTAGGTTAGATAGCAAAGATAGTAATTTCACTTATTTTTATTAGAATATTTTTTAGATGTAATAATGATATTTACTTAATAACTTAACTAAAAATCATAAAAAATGGTCTTCTTAAATCCTAAGTTAAATACAAAAAACAATTGTCTGTAAGAATTAAAAGAACTAAATTGTTGCATTTGATTAAATGAATTACTTGAATTAGCGATGAGTGTATAATTTAGCCCAAAATCTAGATAATAAGTACCATGAAAAAAAGCATATTGTGCACCGAGATTGATGCCTGCTGCTAGTGAATAAATTCTTGCTTTATCCACATAACCATCTGGAAATCGATATCTACTCACATCGAATTCATCTGTCTTAAGTCTTAATGTATTCATAATTAATGAAAAATGAGAGCTTAAATACCCTGCAGGACCAAAATCTAAATCCTCACCATAAAAGTTTTTCTTTCCGAATTCAAGCACATTATAATTATATCTAGATGATCCATTCAACTGGAGATTAATCAATTCTTCTGGATTCAATGGCTCCATCTGAATAAAAGTTTCAGAATCATTTTGTGGTAAAGTGGTATAAAACTTTGCAAAATAAGCCATATCATCATTTCTATATTCCCCTAAGAGATTAATCCCTAAATAAGGTTGCTTAATATTTACCGCTCCGATAGAATTAAAACCTCCACCAACTATTACTTGGGAATAAAATATTGAAGTAATAGATATAAAAAGAAATAAAACCGAGAATTTATTCAACATAATACTGGCAAAATTATTTGTAACTAAATTACAATTTTGAAAAGGAATAAATCCATAAATTCGTTAAAAAATGAAAAATGGCAATTTATTCTTTTAACGGCTTTATACCGGTTATCAAAAAATCAAGTTTTATTCATCCTCAAGCTACGATTATCGGAAATGTAATCATTGGAGAAAATGTATATGTTGGTCCACACGCAACAATCAGAGGCGATTGGGGTAAAATCATATTAGAAGATGGATGTAATGTTCAAGAAAGTTGTACCATACATATGTTTCCAGGTACAACTACATTATTAAAAAAAGGAGCTCATATCGGTCATGGAGCAATTATACATGGTGGAACCATTGGTGAAAATTGCCTCATTGGGATGAACAGTGTCATAATGGATGATGTAGTGATTGAAAATGAATGTATCATCGGTGCTTTAAGTTTCGTGAAAGCTAATTCTATAATTCCAAAAAGAAGTTTGGTTATTGGAAATCCTGCGCGTGTAGTGAAAGAAGTTTCAGAAGAAATGCTTCAATGGAAAACAATGGGAACAGAGTTATATCAACGACTTCCACAAGAATGTAGAGAAACATTATTAGAATGTGAACCACTTGAAAATGAAGAAGAAAATAGACCAACTCAAGAAAAAATGCTAGGAACTTGGGAAAGTATTAAAAATTCGAAGATTTCAGATTAGAAGATTGCAAATTACAGATTAACAGATTAAAGATTTAGGAGATTTATAATTTTCTCCACTGTTTGGTAATCACGATCGAGAATGTAATTTGATTGACGGTAAATAGGATTGCGTTTTTCTAGATTTTCTTCGATATATTTTAACAATTCCTCGTCTGTTTTATTGGCTAATAAAGGTCGTTTTGTTTTTCCTTGGTATAATCGATGGAATAATTCTTTCGGACTTCGTTCTAAATAAATAGTTATTCCTCTTTCGTTCAACTGTTCAATCAAATTGTTAAAGCAAGGTAAACCTCCTCCTGTAGACACAATCGTTGGTAGTGATAAATCTAATGACTGGATTAGTTTGAATTCCAAGGTGCGAAAATAGGTTTCTCCGTATTTAGAAAAGATTTCGGAAACGGTTAATCCTTCTTGTTTTTCAATAAAAGTATCTGTATCTAACCATTCATAGGATAATTTTGAAGCAAGTTTCTTAGCGAGTGTGGTTTTACCACACCCCATATACCCTATCAAAAAAATCAACGACATCGTTTAGTTTTCTTCTTCAACAAAAACAAAATTCGGATCTTTCACAAATTTAGTAACCGCTTCAATGTGGCTAGTATGAGGGAATTGATCTACCAAACTAATCTTGTCTAACATATATCCATATTTCTGTAAGGTCTCTGTATCACGAGCCTGTGTGGATGGATTACAGGAAATATACACAATTCTGTCTGCCCCTAAATCAATCACTTTCTTCAACGTTTTAGGCGCAATCCCAGCTCTAGGTGGGTCTAGTACAATTGTACCAATTTTCCCATTGTATTCAGGATATTGACTTAAAAATTTACCTACATCCGCAGCGAAAAATTTCACTCCTTCTACTCCATTGCGCTCTGCATTTTTACGCGCATCAATAATCGCTTCTTCCACAATATCCACTCCAATGATTTGTGTGTTTTTAGAACGTTTCGACAGAATTTGACCAATGGTTCCTGTTCCACAAAATAAATCCATCACTACTTTTCCTTCCAAATCGTTATTTTCAAAAACATAACTTAATGCTTTATCATACAACAATTCAGCACTTTTAGGGTTGGTCTGAAAGAAACTTTCCATCGAAATTTCGAAGAACAAATCGCCTAATTTTTCAACTACTTTCCAATCACCATAAACCAATGAATTTGTACCATTTTCAATTTTAGATCGGTCTGCAACATTATCATTAATAGTATGTTGAAATCCAGCTAAACGATTACCTAAGGTTTCTTGTAAAAAAACTGAAAATGCATTCACATCAAATTGCTCTAAACCTTCAGTAGAAGTTACTAAATTGATTAGCAATTGATTTTGATGAAACGATTTTCTTACAACGATATGCCTGAAAAATCCATTTTTTTTCGGTGGATGCCACGCAGGCAAACCAGTATTTTGTAAATAAATGCGAATATCACGTAATTTCGTTTCAAATTCAGCATCAAACAATCCACTTTCTTTATTCAAACTTTCTACTTTCCACCACGTTCCTCTGCGTTTGAACCCCAATGAAAAAGCATCGTCTTTTTCTTCGTTCAACTCTAAATCGTGTTCTATCGAAGAAAAACTATATTCCATCTTATTTCGGTAATTGAAGACAAGTGGAGAAGAAATATATTCGTCCAATAATTCACTTGGATTGGGAATACGAGCAATTTTTCGAAATAAATCCAAGGTAGAAGTTTGCTTATATTCACGTTGAATTTCAATCGGTACAAAAATATAAGGTGCACCTGAGATTTCTTGATATGACAATTTCACCTCATCGGAAGAGCGCTCTAATACTTCTACCAACTTACATTCAGCATGTTTTTTTCTCTTCTTATCCACTCTCGCCAACACTTTTTGACCTGGAAAGGTGTTTTCAACAAACAGCACAAAATCACCTTGTTCTGTTTGCAAACGAGCAAAACCATTTCCACCAAAGGCAAAACCTGTTATCTCAACTTCAATTATTTGATTTCTATTAACTGACATACCAATACAAAAAAAGGAATGATTAAATCATTCCTCGAATTACTCCTTTATCTGATTTCTGAATAAAATCTAAAATTCCATCTCTTATCTCAGTTTCAGGCATTGTTTCCCTTACGCTTTCAATTCCTTTTGAGATATTATTATTTTGAACGTAAATTGTTCTATAAACATCTTCAATTTCTCGTACAGTCTCATCCGACATTCCTCTTCTTCTTAATCCAACAGAATTAACACCCGCAAAAGTAAGCGGTTCTCTTGCTGCTTTAATATAGGGAGGTACATTTTTACGTACTAAAGAAGCACCACCAATGAAGGTATGTGCACCAATATGAACAAACTGTTGAACAGCAACTTTACCTTCTAAAATAGCAAAATCATCAATTTCAACATGTCCAGATAAACCTACAAATGAAGCTAAAATCACATTGTTACCGATTTGACAATCATGCGCAACATGTACATAAGTCATTAATAAACAATTAGAACCTATTTTAGTGCACAATTTATCTTTTGTACCTCTATGAATAGTAACGCACTCTCTGATTTTAGTATTATCTCCAATCTCAACCGTTGTATATTCACCTTCAAATTTTAAATCTTGAGGTATCACTCCAATCACAGCGCCTGGAAAAATCTCACAATTTTTACCTATTCTAGTTCCTGGATAGATTGTTACATTTGGATGAATTTTTGTTCCTTCTCCAATTGTCACGTCTTCATAAATAGTTGCAAACGGCTCAATGATAACATTTTTATCTAATTGTGCTTCGCTTGAAACGTATGCTAATGGACTAACCATATTATTTTTCTTTTACAATTTGTGCAAGCATTGTCGCTTCGGAAGCTACTTGTCCGTTTACATATGCAGTACCTTTCATATTAACTAATCCTCGACGAATAGGTGCTGTTTGAACTAATTCAATCACCAATGTATCTCCAGGAATTACTTTACGCTTGAATTTACATTCGTCAATTTTCAAGAAATAAGTCGAATACTTTTCAGGTTCATCAACGCTGTTTAGAGCAAAAATACCTCCGACTTGTGCCATTGCTTCTACTTGAAGCACACCCGGCATCACTGGATTACCTGGAAAATGACCTGTAAAAAACGGCTCATTCATGGTAACGTTTTTAACACCAATCACATGTTCGGGACCAATTTCCATTACTTTATCAACTAATAAAAATGGATATCTATGAGGTAACATTTTTTCAATATCGTTGATATCATAAACAGGATCTTTTGTCAAATCAAATTTACGACCTTCTTTCTCTTGCTTTTTGATTTGGTCTTTTAAAATTTTAGCAAAACGAACATTACCATAATGACCTGGTCTTGCAGCAAGTATATGTGCTTTGATTGGTTTTCCAACCAAGGCTAAATCACCAATTATATCTAACAATTTATGTCTTGCAGGCTCATTTTCAACACGAAGTTTAGAACTATTCAATACTCCGATTCCGTTGTATTGAACTTTCAACTCTTCTTTACCCAAAAGTTTCGCTAATCTATCTAAATCTTCTTGCTTAACATCCTCTCTATCAACTAATACAACTGCATTATCTAAATCTCCACCTTTGATTAAGTTGTTTTGAGCCAACATTTCTAACTCTCTCAAAAACACAAAAGTACGACAGTGAGCAATTTCATTTTTGAAATCTTCAATCTTGTAAATATTTGCATGTTGTGTTCCTAATAATGGCGATTTGTAATCTACCATTACAGTCACACGATATTCTTTATCTGGGATAGCCAAGAACTCAATTCCTTTTTCAACATCTTCCCACGGAATATTGTCAGTCAATTCAAAATACTCACGCACAGCACCTTGATCCTCGTATCCAACCCTTTCGATTTCGTTGATAAATAAAATTGCACTTCCATCCATAATAGGAATTTCAGGTGCATCTACTTTAATCAACGCATTATCCACTTTCATTCCATAAAGTGCTGCTAATACGTGCTCTGTCGTATATACTCTCGCACCATTTGCTTCTAATGTAGTCCCTCTTTCGGTACCGATGACTAAATCAACATCTGCTTTGATTATTGGTTGACCTTCAAGATCAACTCTTTGAAATTTATATCCATGATTTACAGGTGCTGGACAGATTTCTAGATTAACTGTTTCACCAGTGTGTAAACCAACTCCTGTGAATTTAATACTCTCTTTTAAGGTTCTTTGATTTTCAATCATTCGAATTATTCTTTAATAAGACTTTTCATATTTTGTTCCAATTCCTGTAATTTTCTCAGGATATATGGTAATTTTCTGAATCCAAAATAAGATTTTTTGAAGTCATCCATTGGAATACCTGGTGACCCCATCAAGGTTGCTTCTTTTTTAACAGAGTTTGGTATTCCCGATTGAGCTACAATTTTAGTTTTATCAGCAATTGATAAATGACCAGCAATTCCTGCTTGACCACCAATCATCACGTATTTACCTATTTTCGCAGAACCAGCAACTCCAACTTGTGCAGCCATTACGGTACTTTCTCCTACCTCTACGTTATGAGCTATTTGAACTAGGTTATCTAATTTGACCCCTTTACGAATAATGGTAGAACCCATGGTTGCTCTGTCAATAGTACAATTAGCACCTATTTCGACATCATCTTCAATGATTACATTGCCGATTTGAGGAATTTTTTTGTAATTACCTGATTCATCTGGAGCAAAACCAAAGCCATCAGACCCTACGACCACACCTGCATGTAAAATACAATCTTTTCCAATTTCAGTATCGTGGTAAATTTTCACCCCAGCATATAAAATGGTATTATCTCCAACAATTACATTGTCACCAATATAAACGTGAGGATAAATTTTTACGTTATTTCCGATTTTAACATTTTCACCGATATAACCGAAAGCTCCTAAATATAACTCTTCACCTACGATAGCAGTTTGAGAAATGTAAGAAGGTTGTTCGATAGCTGGTTCTTTTCTACGCATTTGATCATAAAACTCCAATAATTGCGCAAAGCAAGAGTAAGCATCTTCTACTTTGATTAAGGTAAGTGTTTCGGGTAATGCTTTAGATGGAACAAATGAATTATTCACAATACAAATCGATGAACCTGTGTTGTAAATGTATTCTTCATACTTAGGATTTGACAAAAAAGATAATTTACCTTCTGAGCCTTCTTCGATTTTAGCCAATCCATTGACTTTAATCTCGGGATTTCCTTCGATTTCACCAAGTATAATCCCTGCAATTTGTTCCGCAGAAAATTCCATATTACAAAAATAAAAGAAACAATAAAACTCCTCTAACTTCTTCCTAATGATTTATCAACACTATCAAGCTAATTAGTTTGCACATTCATTGTCAAAAGGTAAAATTAATTCTCTGATATCCATTTTTTCTTTATACCAAACCGAATTTACCCCAACCTCTCCTCGTCCTTTTGAATCTAACAAAGTGAAATAATGAATATTTTCATTTCCAGAAAATTTAGATAAACCAAAATCAAACCTCCCTACTTTTCTCAATCGATTATAAAAAGCTTTGTTCGTTTTTAAACCTAGTTCATTTTGTTTACAATTTAACTCACCATCCGTTTTAATATACACAAAATCAGGATTTGCAGGTGTTTTCCATAAGTCCCCTTTACCTTTTGATGTCATTTTTTTAGCATCTTTTGAATATACTGATTTCAACTCTGCAATAAAACTATTTTTCGGTATCAACACATACATCGAGCGGCCATTATTCTTAATTAAATATACTTTGGTGTCTTTTTTAACATCACTCTTTTTAAAATCTACTTCACATCCTTCAATAAATGTTTTGATTCCATTTTTAGTAATACCAGCTTTGTTCAAAAGTCGTTGCTGAGTAGAATCTACCAAAATAATTTTTTCTAAAATAGAACCTCTTACTCGGTTATCCGGCAACCAGCTACAACCTCTATTTTGGAAAAATAAAATAACGATAACACATCCCGGAATAAATCCACCTAAAAAATATTTTAACCGACGCCAAAATGCTGACATAAACTCTTTTTTTTAAAATTCAGCACTAAATTAAAGATTCTTTTATCATACATTGGTTTTTAATAAATCTTATTTCTTAAATCGTAATTGATTAAAATACTGATTACATTTGTAGCTAGTTGATTAAGTAATGAAAACAGACAAATTCATCGATATTCGAAAATTAATAGGAAATAAAAATCCTAAATTGCTCAAATTTCTCCCAGGTTTCGTTATTAATTATTTAAAACGCGTCTTACACGAAGACGAAGTAAACCATGTTATTTCTATATATAAAGAAAGTGTAAATGAAGATTTTTGCCACAATGTCATCGACTACTTTAATATAGATTTGAGTATAGAAGGAATCGAAAATATTCCAACAGAGGGAGGCGTCACATTGGCAATGAATCACCCCCTTGGAGGTATGGATGCGATGGCGCTAGTTTCTGCTTTAAAACATCATCGTACAGATTTACGTTTTATTGTTAACGATATTTTATTACACCTGGACAATCTGAAGGGTATGTTTGTCGGTGTGAATAAACACGGAAAAACAGCAAATTCAAATTTAATGAAAATTGACGAAATCTTTTCTTCAGGTAAAGCAGTTTGTATTTTTCCAGCAGGATTAGTAAGTCGTAAAAACAATGGAAAAGTAAGAGATTTACCTTGGAAAAAAACGTTTGTTTCGTTATCTTTAAAACACGACCAACCCATAGTACCAATTTTTATTGATGGTGAATTATCTAATTTTTTCTACCGCTTATCCAATTTTAGAAAAGCCATAGGAATAAAAGCAAATATTGAAATGTTTTATTTAGCAGATGAACTTTTCAAGCAGAAAAACAAAAAAATGAAAATCATCGTTGGGAAACCTATTTTGCCTATTCAATTAGACAAAACGAAAAGCCAACATCAATGGGCGGCATGGATACAAGATAAAGTGTACTCATTGTCTAAAAAATAAGATTATGTTACAACAGCCTATTATAGAACCAATTTCAACAGATTTAATTTTAAGCGAATTAACTGCTGAAAGATTTATACGTAAAACCCGCAAGGGAGACAATGAAATTTACATTGTTAATATTCACAATGCACCAAATACGATAAAAGAAATCGGTCGTTTGCGTGAAGTGACTTTCAGAGAATCTGGAGGAGGAACTGGTTTACCCATTGATTTGGATGAATTTGACACAAACGATACGTGTTACGAGCAATTAATCGTTTGGTCACCAGAGGATAATGAAATAGTTGGAGGTTACCGCTATATATTATGTGGAAACGCCTTGGTGAACGATGAAATCAGACTTTCTACTCACCATTATTTTGACTTTTCAGATAAATTTATCAAAGATTACCTTCCATATACTATTGAATTAGGAAGAAGTTGGGTCCAGCCTAATTTTCAACCTGCTGTAAATCCACGAAAAGGGTTATTTGCATTAGACAATATTTGGGATGGCCTTGGTGCGTTAATAGTTAAAAATCCTACGATGAAATATTTCTTTGGAAAAGTAACCATGTATCCAACTTATAACCGTGAATCGAGAGATTTTCTTCTTCATTTTATGAACCATTATTTCCCTGATAAAGAAAATTTAATGCACCCTTATACACCGCTTGTTCAACAGTATGATAAACAGTTTATAGTTGACCAATTAGAAGGACTTTCGTTCAAAGATGGATTCAAAGTGTTAAACTCATTTGTTCGTTCTCACAACGAAAACGTTCCTCCTTTAGTTAATATTTATATGCATTTATCACCAACGATGAAAACCTTTGGTACTGCTGTGAACCATGAGTTTGGAGACGTTGAAGAAACAGGGATTTTGGTGACGATAGCGGATATTTTTGAGGATAAGAAAGAGAGGCATATAAATTCAATGGTTTTATAATTATTCTTTTCTTTTCCGCAAAGAAAAGAATCAAAAGAAACTCGTCGCTGTATTTTTATCATTTCGTTTCACTTCTGAAATTCGACCACTTCGGTGATCACTAGCGTGCTTCCTTGTGGTTCCCTAATTTCAGTTCGCTACACTCTCTCTAAAAATAAGGCGACATTGAAATTTCGCTTCGGAATAAAATTTCGGGTAATTTATAGAATTAATATTTTAAATACCAGACATTAAAACAACAAATCACAAAGTATTTCAATTTTATGAAAATCAATCCTCAAACAAACGAAAATCTTTTATTTGTAAACACTTTTGAAGAATTGGTGAGTACACCTTTTGAAGGAAAAATCAATGCTTTGAGCTGGAAAAGAGAAATTGAAGGGGATTATGAAGCGATTGTAAACGCTTTTGAATTTCAGAAAAACATTATTGAAATTAACCCTGCTGATTTAAAAAATATTAAGCTGAGTGAAGCTGGGATCATAGCTATAAATACGATCCTCAATGATTATGAACTTTTGCAAAATCAAGGAGCTTCCCCTGTGTTGAATATCATCAAGTACTATGAGGAAGATACAAGTTTTCCATTCTTTCCGACTGACGTTTATTCTTATCACGTAGACCGCTCCCCTATTGCAACTGACACGTTTCTTTGTACTTATTATGGTAATCCAAGTGAACTCATATCGAATGAACAAGCTGATCAAAAAATTACCATACCAGAAATCCGAGAACAATTATTTTCGCTTTTTGAAGGTGAATCAACTGAATTTGAATCGTTTTTAAGTGACCATTTTTTCGATTTACATTACAAATCCAAACCTAATAACTTACCTATACAAGCTGAAACTGGTCATATTTGGCGTTTGGCTGTTGACCATCCTTCAAGCAAGGTATTACCTTGTGTACATCGAGCACCAAGAGAGAATGGTAAGAAAAGGTTGTTGTTAATTTGTTGAGGAAATAGAAAAGCGAAATAAAACTTCTCGCTTTGATTCCGATAAAAAACCGGGAGATATTGAGGGGTAATAATTTTTAAAATTTGTGAAGCATTTGTTTTAAAAAATTAGCTTGTACGTTATACAATGGTATAATTATACTTTACGCCAACAATAACTCTACTGGTATTCCACATTCTTTGTGTAATTTTCGAATTATTGTCAAAGTAAGTTCTCTTTTCTGTATAGAATTTCTGAAACACGACCACGATTACCAAAATATTTCGTTAAATCAGTGCTTTTTATATCACTTATAAAGATTTATAAAATTATTTTTGTTAGTCTAACTTTTAAAACAATTAATCATCTGTTAACATGTATTCTATGCTAAATCTCTACTTTTAAAAAAAATAATATGCGATTTATTCTTTTTATTATATCCTTCTTTTATTTTTGCTACTCTTTTAACCAAAATATTCTAAATGTTCATCCTGGATTACTTCCACATTTAGATGCTTCACTAGCACCATTTTATCATGGTGTAGCAAGTGGTGACCCTACTGAAAATAGTGTAATAATTTGGTCCAAAGTGATATTGGATAAGTCAGTAACGAAGGCGGAAATTAGTTTCGAGCTAGCTATTGATTCACTTTTCACTAAAACAGTTCAAAAATCCAAAGTGATCACAGATCAAGATTCAGACTTTACGGTAAAAGAGAAAATTTCAAATTTAAAACAAAATACAACCTATTACTATCGATTCATTTACCAAAATAAATATTCAATTATTGGAACAACAAAAACGCTTCCAGCTAATCCAGAATCTTATAAAATAGCTTTTGCTTCCTGCAGTAATTATGAGTGGGGTTTTTTTACCAATTATCGTTCTATAGCTGATAATAAGGGTATTGATTTAGTTGTTCATTTAGGAGATTATATCTACGAATACGGAGTAGGTACATATGGAGATACTAGTATTGGTCGCATCAATGTTCCAACTCACGAAATTATTTCATTAGATGATTACCGAACGAGATATTCTTTATACCGGCTTGACAAGGATCTAATGAAATTACATCAATTAAAACCAATGATTACAACTTGGGACGATCACGAAATTGCGAATAATACATACAATGAAGGTGCAGAAAATCACCAAAAAGAAGAAGGAAATTGGCTTGATCGAAAATCAGCAGCTGTAAAAGCTTATTACGAATGGCTGCCGATTGCTCCAAAACTAAATGAGCCGTTGTATCGTTCTTTTTCGATTGGCTCTATGATTAATCTCATCGTTCTTGATACAAGAGTTGAAGAAAGAAGTATTCAATCAGATAGTGTTTCATCGCCTAATTATTATAATATTTCACGCACGATTTTAGGTGATCGCCAGTTGACTTGGCTCGAAAAAAATCTCGAAAAAAGAGCTAAATGGAATTTAATCTGCAACCAAGTTCCTTTTGGACCTATGTATTCAGGTTCTAAAACTGGCGAAAAGTACATGGATGGCTGGGATGGCTATCCTATCGAAAGAGAAAAATTGATTAAGTACATTGAAAGCAAAGAAATTCATAATACTGTTTTTGTAACAGGTGATTATCATCGTGCTATTGCATTGGAATCAGATCGAAATGGAACTGCTTCATCGAACGATAATATTGCTGTAGAATTAATTGTAAGCAGTATTACTTCAGCAAATGATGATGAATATTTTTCAAAGGAAGAAGCTGTTAATAGACATGAACGCTATTTAACAAATAATCCCCATATGAAATATTGCAACAATACTGAAAATGGATATTTAATTTTAGAAATAAATATGGATGAAATAAAAGTAAATTATGTAATAATTTCATCCATTAAAACTCCAAATGGAATTACATCAGTCGAAAAAACATTTGTAATTGAATCTGATAAGCATGAATTGATTACTCGTTGAATGAGAAGTGATAAATTAGAACTACATCTTCATTAAATCTATCTCAATTATTTTCAATTCAAATCGTCAATATACTCGGTTATCACTTCCATCAAGCTTTTATTTCGATTAAGATTAATAAGCCGAATTGGATGTTGAATATTGAGATCGATAAGAAAAAGTGTTTTAAAGAATGAAATAAAAGAAAAATCCTTTTCCGCAAAAATATCTCGAATAAAACTGCAAACTTCTTTGAGCAGCAAACCATTAAAACAATAAAAATATACCACCCTAAAAACCAATCACCTCCCCATTCCCTTGCAAGCCACCAGTATGGATAAACACTATGGTTTGGTTATCATAATTGCCATTACGTAAGGCTTTAAGCATTGCAAAAAAGGCTTTTCCGGTATATACAAAATCGAGCGGAACTTGGTAAGAATGATACATTTCTTGAATGAATTGAATAAGTTCGTCGGTGTATTTTCCGTAACCGCCAAAATGGTCTTCGGAATGAACAATGACCTCTGAAATCAATTCGGAAGCATATTCTTCATCTAAAAGAACATATTTTAAGATTTCGTTCATCGTTTCACGAGAATGAAATCCCTTCAACACAGGAACCACGTGTAATTTGGTATTTTCTTTTTTACCGATTAAAATTCCGCAACTCGTAGTTGTTGTTCCCTGAGCAACAAAAAGATGGTCAATCGGTATATCAATTTCTTGTACAATTTCCTGACAACCAATAACCCCCAAATAATTCGCACCACCTTCTGGAACAGGAAAATAGCCAAAATTCTCAGATTGCAATTCGTGAATGTATTGTTTGTCGTTGCGTAAAGCGTATTCTTCACGAGGTGAAAAACGCAACTCCATCCCTAACGAATTGCATCGAGCCAAGGTATCATTTGAATTGACATTCAACTCATCTCCACGCACAAAACCAATGGATTTCAACCCTAATTGATGACACGCACTCGCTGTTGCCACTAAATGGTTTGAAAACGCTCCTCCAAAAGTTAAAATACCCTCAAATTTGCCTTGATACACTTGTTTTATGTTGTATTTCAATTTTCTCCACTTATTTCCAGAAACCTCGGAATGAATTAAATCATCGCGTTTTACATAGAGTTTAATCCCCCGTTGCGCTAAATCAGGAATTTCCACGTGTTGTAAAATGGAACGATGGGTATTGAAAACCTCAGTCAAAGACATAGTACGAATTTAGAAATTATTTCTTTTATGTAAATAACTATTAATTATTAACGAAAATTCTAAATCTTATTTTCCTACTTTTGCGAAAACTTTTTGATAAATGAAAAATACAGCGCTTACTGAAACACATATTTCGCTTGGTGCGAAAATGGTTCCATTTGCAGGTTACAATATGCCTGTTCAATACGAAGGTGTAAACATCGAACATGAAACTGTTAGAAATGGTGTAGGTGTTTTTGACGTTTCACACATGGGTGAATTCCTTTTAAATGGTCCAAAAGCGTTGGATTTAATTCAAAAAGTGACTACAAACGACGCATCCGTTTTGACTCCTGGAAAAGCACAATATTCTTGTTTGCCAAACGGTAAAGGAGGAATTGTAGATGATTTAATTGTTTATAAAATTAAAGAAGAGCAATATTTATTGGTTGTTAACGCTTCTAACATTGAAAAAGATTGGAACTGGATTTCTTCTCACAATGATATGGGGGTAGAAATGAAAAACGTTTCTGACGATTATTCTTTGTTGGCTATCCAAGGACCAAAAGCATCTGAAGCTATGCAATCATTGACAAGTATTGACTTAAACGGAATTCCATATTACAATTTCGTAGTGGGTGATTTCGCTGGTGTTGAGCACACTATTATTTCTGCTACTGGATACACAGGTGCGGGAGGATTTGAAATTTATGTAAAAAACGAATCTATCCAACAAGTTTGGGATAAAGTATTTGAAGCGGGTGCTTCTTATGGTATTAAACCAATCGGATTGGCTGCACGTGACACTTTACGTTTGGAAATGGGTTACTGTTTATACGGAAACGATATCAACGATACCACTTCGCCAATCGAAGCAGGTTTAGGATGGATTACTAAATTCACAAAAGACTTTATCGATTCTGATTACTTGAAAAAACAAAAAGAAGAAGGTGTTAGCCGTAAATTAATCGCTTTTGAAATGATTGACCGTGGAATTCCTCGTCACGACTACCCTATTGTTGATGCTGACGGAAACGAAATCGGTATTGTAACTTCTGGTACAATGTCGCCTTCAATGAAATTAGGAATTGGTTTAGGTTATGTAAAAACTGAATTCGCTAAATTGGAAACTGAAATTTTCATTTCTATCCGTGAAAAAGGAATTAAAGCGAAAGTGGTTAAATTGCCTTTCTACAAAAAATAAAATACTATTTAATAGTTGATTATAAAAAAGAGTGTCTGGTTGGACACTCTTTTTTTTTGTTTATCACTATTTTCTATTATTATCTGATGTCACCTCCCTCAATCCCTCCTCAAGGAGGGAAGATAAAAATCACAATTCAACTAATTCTTTTTCTTCGACGATTTTACGAATATTTTGAACGGCATAGCGCATTCTACCCAAAGCAGTATTGATGCTAATCCCTTGTAATTCTGCTATTTCTTTAAATGAATACCCTTGAAAAATACGCATTCTGATTAACTCTTGTTGGTTTTCTGGTAAGAAATCAATCACATCTACCAACTGACCTTCTAATTCCTCACGCATCGTGCTATCAATCCAACTTTCGTCTTCCGAACTGATACGAGAAAATATCGAATAACTTTCATCATTTGACGAACTTTCAGAAATCATCCTTTTCCCTTTTTGTTTTCTAAAATGGTCGATGATTAAATTGTTTGCAATACGTGAAGCCCAAGGTAAAAATTTACCTTCTTCATTATATTTCCCTGCATGTAGGGTATTTATAATTTTAAAGAATGTATCTTGAAAAATATCTTCAGCTAAATCAGAGGACTTAACTTTACTTAAAATACTTTTAAAAAGTATTCTTTTATATCTATTGATTAAAATCTCAAATGATTTAGAATCGCCTGCTAAATATTGACTCACAAGTAGTGAATCTTCCACTGAATGAAACATAACTCTAAAAATTATAAGGTTTCCCTTGGTTATTAAAAAATCAGAGTAATGTTTATTCTATAGGCGTTACATTTTATTATGTTAATTAATGCTAATATACTATTTTATTTTCAAGAAACAAATTTTTTAAAGAATTTTAATTAAAAATCTAATATAAAAAACGATTAATTAAACTGACTTAAACTTAACAAGAAAAGTATTTTTAACTACCTTTAAACTATATGGAATCAAAACATTTTACCCAATACGGAAAATTGATGTTCTACATCTTTGTTCCTATTATTATCATATCGCTTTTAAAGTTTTATACACATTATCATTTAGGGAATACAGATTTTACACCTATTATTCTGATGACGTTTATACTTTCTCTTGTTTTATTGTTGGTTTATAGACTTACTATAACCATAAGCGAGCAATTTGTTTCCTTTAAAATGGGGATTGGAATAATTAACAAAAAATATACGATTTCAGACCTCAAATCAGTTAAGGTTGTAAAAAATAATTGGATGTATGGTTGGGGAATTCGATTTATACCAGGAGGTTGGCTTTATAATGTTTCAGGTTTCAAAGCCATTGAACTTCGATTTCATTCTAGTGATAAAATCATTCGAATAGGAACAGATAAACCGGAAGAAGTTACAAGTGAAATAGAAAAATTAATAAAAGTGTAATAGAAAAATTAATTCTCAAGCATCAAAATAATTAAGACTTAAATACTGAATTTTTTCTTCAAACTATCTTCTCTTTCAAGCATATCTGATAAACTTGTTTTGGATAAAATACGAATCGTAGCTTCACGCACTTCTAACATAACATCATGCAAACTACAAGTTGCTTCGCTTTTACATTCCTCGCAAGACTCATAAAAATTCAAACTTACACAAGGTAGCATAGCAATTGGCCCCCCAGAAATTCGTATGACATTGCTCAAAACAATCTCTTGTGGGTGTTTTGCCAAATAATAGCCCCCTGCTGCTCCCATCTTACTATGCACCATCCCATTATTTCTTAACTCTACCAAAATCGCCTCTAAAAACTTGCGCGGAATCTTTTCATTTTCAGATATTTGAGAAATCCTTAAAGGAGTCGGACTACCGTAATTTTTAGCTAAAGCAACTAACGCTTTAATAGCATATTTTGACTTTTTAGATAACATACTTTGCTGTTAATAATTATAAACAAAGATAATAAATATCTACCACAAAGATAGAACATAACTATTATTTAGAATTAGTATAAAAAAGACTTATGAAAAGTTTAATTTGTTAATTTAAAGAATATGTATATTTTTGCGACATCAATCTTCACATTTGTGATGTTTGATTTATAAAGAACGAGGGAAGAGACCGGCTCTAAGAACCTCTAGCAACCAACTATAAGTTAGCATAGCTAATTGGAAAATCGGTGCTAAATCCGGATTTTATGACAAGGTGTTATAAAAGAATATAAATTAGAAAATGAGCACACAAAAAAACTGGAGGATTGAACATCCTTATACATTAGAATCTGGAATACAAATACCTACCGTAGAAGTAGCTTTTCATACTTTTGGCACTTTTTCAGAAAACAAACCTATCATTTGGGTTTGTCATGCATTAACCGCAAATTCCGATGTCTCTGATTGGTGGAATGGTCTGTTTGGCGAAAATGATTTATTTAATCATCATGACTATTTCATTGTATGTGCCAATGTATTGGGTTCTTGTTATGGTACAACAGGTCCTACTAATGAAAAACTTCCTCAAGAATTAACATACTTAAATTTTCCATTAGTGACTCCGCGTGACATGGCAAATTTGCATGAATTGTTAAGAAAGCATTTAAACATTCAGAAAATTGATTTATTGATTGGTTCTTCTTTGGGAGGACAACAAGCGCAAGAATTTGCTTACCTATTAGGTGATTCACTTTCAAAACTTGTTTTAATCGCAACTAATGCAAAACATTCCCCTTTTGGAATAGCATTCAACGAATCACAGCGTTTAGCACTTTTAGCAGACTCTAGTTTCGAAGAACAAATTCCAAATGGTGGTGCAAAAGGATTAAAAGCGGCAAGAAGTATTGCAATGCTAAGTTATCGTTCTTACGAAGGTTACGGTATCACACAAGCAGAAGTTGACAATACAAAGACAGACAGTTTTAAAGCGAGTTCGTATCAAAATTATCAAGGACAAAAATTGGTTAATCGCTTTGATGCCTATGCTTATTGGTATTTACTAAAAGCAATGGATAGTCATAATATTGGTAGAAATAGAACATCAATTGAAGCAGCGTTAAATACGATTCAAGCAGATACTCTAGTAATAGGCATTACCTCCGACTTGTTGTTTCCTGTTGCAGAACAAGCATTTCTAGCAGAACATATCCCTAAAGCAAAACTTGAAATAATAAATTCCATCTTTGGTCATGATGGTTTTTTAGTAGAGACCAAACAATTAGAATCAATTTTAAAAAACTTTATAAATAACTAAGATGAGAAATAAATTAAACATAGGCCTTTTTGGATTTGGATGCGTGGGTAATGGACTGTACGAAGTATTAAACAAATCAAATTTATTGGATGCTCGAATTTCAAAAATTGTGGTTAAGAGCCCAAACAAACCAAGAAGTATCAGCTCAGAAAATTTCAGTTACGATAAAAATGAAATTCTACATAACGATGAAATCAATGTAGTAGTAGAATTAATCGATGATGCGAAGGCAGCATTTGAAATCGTGTCTGAAGCCTTAAGCAGAAAAAAACACGTAGTTACAGCGAATAAAAAAATGTTAGCTGAAAACCTCGATACACTTTTAGGGTTGGCTAAAGAAAACAATGTTTCCTTACTTTATGAAGCATCTGTAGGTGGGTCTATTCCAATCATAAGAAATCTAGAAGAATACTATAACAACGATTCATTATCAGGTGTTTTAGGAATTGTGAACGGGACTACCAACTACATTCTTACTCAAACAAATTACGGTAAAGACTATGAAACAGCATTAAAAGAAGCAACAGAATTAGGTTTTGCTGAATCAGACCCAACGTTAGATGTTGATGCTTACGATTCAAAATTCAAGTTGTTGATTTTAATCAAACACGCTTTTGGGATTACCTTAACTCCCGAACAAATTTTCAATTACGGTATTCGTAACATCAAAGCACAAGATGTAAAATACGCTGCTGAAAAAGGATATCGTTTGAAATTATTTTCAAGAGGTCAACGTATTGGAGATAAACTAGTAGGTTTTGTTGCTCCACATTTCATTACCGAAGATAATGTGGCTTACAACGTAAATAATGAATTTAACTCTGTAACCGTTGAGGCTTTATTTTCTGACAAGCAACTTTTTCAAGGAAAAGGAGCCGGCGCTTACCCTACTGCAAGTGCTGTTTTATCAGATATTTCTGCATTACAATTTGAATATGCTTATGAATATAAAAAATCTGCTTCATCTGAAAAACCAGAATTCACAACCGAATCTGTTTTGAAAATATATGCTGGAGCAGAAAAAGCATCTGAACTAGAAGTTTTTCAATGGATTGAAAAAGAAGAAATCTTTCAAGGAAAAGACTATGCGTATATTACTGGAACTGTTAACTTAAACAATATCAAAGACATCGATTTCAATAAAAAATCTGAAGTATTCTTTGCTGTTTTACCTTAATTTTACTTAAAAAATTGTAATATGGCTCTCGTTTTAAAAAGATTAAATGATAAAGTTGCTTTTGAAGTAACAAACACAACTGGTCAAACTACTCGTTATGATGCAAATCCAGAAGCTGGAGGCGAAGGTTTGGGAATTAGACCGATGGAAGGATTATCTTCAAGTGTTGCAGCATGTGCAAGTATCGACATCTTATTGATCTTAAAGAAAAAACGCATCGAATTAAGCAACTATGAAGTTGATATTCAAACAGAACGAAAAGACGCAACTCCTGCTCCATTTACTAAAATACATTTAGTTTTCACCATTGGAAAAGAAGATCCTATCGAACAAGTACAAAAAGCAGTTGCATTAGGAGTAGAAAAATACTGTTCTGTTTCTTCAAGCCTTGACCCTACAATTTCAATCACACATGAAGTGGTTCAAAAATAAAACATTATGAATAAAAAATTCAAAAAATTACAAGACGAAACAATTGCAATTAGAAAGCACATCGACCGTACTTATCAAAAAGAGCATTCAAATCCATTATACCTTACTTCGAGTTTCGTTTTCGATTCAGCGGAAGAAATGGCAGCTGTATTTGCTGACGAGCAAGAAGGAAATATCTATTCGCGTTACTCAAACCCGAATGTAGATGAATTGATTGATAAAGTAGCATTGTTAGAAGAGGCAGAAAATGGTTGGGCTACTTCATCTGGAATGGCTGCTGTATTTACCACATTTGCTGCGTTATTAAAAGCTGGAGACCATATCGTTTCGAGTAGGTCTGTTTTTGGTTCTACACACCGTTTGTTTACCGAAATTTTTCCAAAATGGGGAATTACAACAACATACGTAGATGCACTTGATTACGAAGGTTATGCCAATGCGATTCAAGATAACACCAAGATCCTTTATTTGGAAACCCCTTCTAACCCTGCATTAGAAATTATTGATATTGAACGAGTAGCAACTATTTGCAAAGCGAAAAACATTTTATTTACCGTAGATAATTGTTTTGCAACCCCTATACTTCAGAAACCAATCGTTTTAGGTGCAGATATTTCTATCCATTCAACCACTAAATACATGGATGGGCAAGGAAGGACTTTAGGTGGGTTGATATTAGGTTCCAACGAAATAATCGCTAAAATGGAAGCTTTTGCAAGACATACAGGTCCTGCGCTTAGTCCTTTTAATGCATGGATTATTTCAAAATCAATAGAAACATTGAGCTTAAGAGTTCACCACATGAGTAACGGGGCTTTAGAAATTGCTAAACGGTTAGAAAGTCACCCTGCAATTTCATTTGTGAAATACCCGTTTTTAGAAAGTCATCCAAACGTGGAAATTGCCAAAAAACAAATGACTGCAGGCGGAGGTATAGTCACTTTTGAATTAAAAGGAGGATTAGATGCAGGGCGTAAATTCTTAAACAAACTTGAAATATTTTCGTTGACTCCGAATTTAGGAGATGCAAAAAGTATTGCCACGCACCCAGCTTCAACAACACACTCAAAACTAAAACCCGAAGAGCGCCAAGCTGTGGGTATTAGTGATGGTTTGGTTCGACTTTCCATTGGACTAGAACATATTGAAGATTTATGGAAGGATTTAGAAAATGCATTAAATTAAAGAAACTCATTTTTAAACAATTAGATTTATTTTTTTTAATTTCACAAAAAATATAAATCGTATGAATAAAAAATTACTTAAAAACATCTTTGCTATTGGTGCTTTTTGTTTACTTAATGTTACACTATTTGCACAAACTCCAATTCCTGCTAGTGGACTTACCCCAAAAGTTGGTGATAAATTTGTGGTTAACACAGGATCATATGTAGAGCCAGGTGCAGGTGGTTTAAATCAAAGTTGGTACTTGGATAAAATAGAATATCTATCTCAAAATGAGTTTAGAACTGAACTTCCAATTAACATGGGAGTAACGAATAAATTCCCAGAGGCAAGTGTTGTTTTAGCCAACAAAGCAGGAAATTTTATTGTAAAAAACACTAGTACTGAAATGATAAATCTTGGTTTTTCAATGTCAGGTATAGATTTCGTTTATAGTGATCACGAAACACTATTGAAATTTCCGTTAACATACAATGATAACTTCACGGATAAATGGGGAGGTAGTATAGATTATGGAAATGGACTTACTACATATAGAATTGGAACAACAACAGCTCATGTAGATGGTTTTGGAACATTGTATACACCTGATGGAGTTTTTCAAAACGCATATAGAGTTAAGTTTAAACAATTATATACAGACTCTATTACTATGTCTGGTTTTTTTGTTCAGAAAATAAACTATGAAAACAATCAATACAGCTGGTATGTAAATGGCATTCATTACTCTGTAGCTCAAATCATTGAGTTTAATGCTGACAATAATTCAGTAAAACAATCCACATACCTGAATTACAATAAAACAAACTTAACTGAGAATTTATTATCAGAAACGAAAATTTTTCCAAATCCATGCACTAATAAAGTTAATGTAAAATCAATTACAGGAAACAATGTTAAAATCACTGATTTAGCTGGAAAAATTGTATTAGAAAAATCTATTTCAAATAATGAAGTAAATGAAATTGAACTAAACAATTTAAACCCATCTTTGTATTTATTAACAATCTATAATAATGATGATATAGTATCTCAAGAAAAAATTTCAATTCAATAAATTAACTAATAATTAAGAAAGAAAGGAGCTTAACCGCTCCTTTTTTTATACTTTTAAATCAAATAAAATGTGTAAATGAAATATCTGTTATTTTTCTTAATAACTGTTATAATTACTTCGTGTGTAACAATTTTTAATCGAAAAACACAAAACGTATTCATTCAAACAGATACTAAAAAAACAATATTAATCAATGATTTAGATACTCTAAAAAATGAAAGAGAATATAAAGTGCGTTTTTTAAGAGGTTATAACCCTATAAAAATTTCAATTTTAGACACATTAAATCAAAGGAAAGACTATTCTATTCAACCAACATTATCAACCACTTTATTTTTTAATCTTTGGAACTATGGAGTTGGTTATTTTGTAGACTACTTTTCACCTAAAAGATTCAGTTATCCAAATTATATCTATTTAAAAGAATCTAAATCAAATAAATACTACACCTTTCAAAAAACTTATAAAAACGATTTTTTCATAGGATTTGGAATCCCTCTATTCAATAATTTCACAAGCAGCAACATTTTAAATCAATCAAAATCTACTGCAAATGCACTTGGAATAAGCCTATTTGTGGATTATTATTATTTGAAAAATTCATTTTTATCTGTAAAAGTGGGGCAACAAAATGTATTATATGGCATTGAAGATTCTTATTATACATACTCTAATGAAATCAACAAAATGCTTTATCAAGCATATAAAAAACAGATATTTAGCGATATTATAATTGATGCCTCAAGCACTTCGATATCAATTACTAATAATCATCAACTAAGAAAACTTCAATTAAATTATGGTTTAGGATTAACAAGTTATAATTATACAAGGTATTTAGAACTTGATTTCACACCAACAACTAGTAAGTTCCTATATCATGAGAATCAAATAAACATTGATTTAATTTTTTCGACATACTATTTAATAGGAAAACATGCCAATATTGGAGTTATATACAGACCTTCCTTTTTTTCCTTAACCAATAACTCAAACCAGTTTATGAATAATTTTTTCGGTATTGACTTGATGTTTAGATTTAAAAAACACTAAAAATTTAATTTCACCAATGAAAGTAGATAACAAACCACACAAAATATTTTCAATGCCATTTGCAAGTGTCTACCCTTTTTATATTGCTAAAGTCGAAAGAAAGGGGAAAACAAAACAAGAAGTTCATGAAATTATAACTTGGCTAACAGGATATTCTGAAAATGAAATCGCTGCGATATTAAAAAGTGAAATTACCTTCGAAACTTTCTTTAAAGATGCGCCCAAACTAAATCCAAATACGTCATTAATCAAAGGAGTAATTTGCGGTCATCGCGTTGAGGATATCGAAGATCCACTTATGCAAAAAATCCGCTATTTAGATAAATTGATTGATGAGTTAGCAAAAGGAAAAGCTATAGAGAAAATATTGAGAAAAAAATAATTTTTATTAAAAAAATGTCATATTTCGACAAGCTCAATATGAGATTTTTCATTTAATTATTTGACAATTTCATTGATATCTTTATTCTCTATATATTCAGAAGGATAATCGATAGAAGCCAACTTAATCATTGATTTACCCAATTTCGTGGTGGTGGTTACATTTTTACTCAATCGAAATAGAGGAAAAAACGGTCTTAATATCACATAGAAAAACTGATATAAAAACGTACGAGATTTGATTCCTTTTTCAGGCAAAATCATTCCGGGTCTAAACATATAGCTTTTCTTAAATCCTTTATTAAGAATGTAATTTTCGGTTTTACCTTTTACTCTAGCCCACATTACTTTTCCTTTTTCTGAAGTATCAGTTCCAACACCTGAAACATAGGTTACCACCATACTAGGATTTACTTCAAACATAACATCCATTAATACTTTTGTTACATCATAAGTAACTTTTGAAAAAGCAGCTTCTGATTGTCCTACAGAAGAAATACCCATACAGTGAAAGCAGGCATCAGGTGAAATATCTTGAAAATCAGCTATTGTTAACTTCTCAAAATCTGAAATCAGGATTTCGATAATTTTAGCATGTTGGAATTCGATTGATTTCCTACTCAATAAATACACTTTTTCTACTGAATTATCCTCTAAACATTCTAGTAAAACCGAACGCCCAACCATTCCTGTTGCTCCTGTAATTAATACTTTCATTCGTAAATGTATTTTTTAATTGAAATCAACCAAATTTAAGATTATATTCGTTTAAAAAAGAAAATTTAGATGTCATTGATCGAAGAAATAGTAAAACTCAACAAACTTTCAGAAGAAGCCATCACTTTTATACATAGTAAAATTGAACTTAATAGCATTAAAAAAGGTACTCAACTATTGAGAAATGGTGAAACATGTAAATACTTTTATTTCGTTAATAAAGGCATTATAAGAAGTTACTATTTCCAAGAAGACAAAGAAGTAACGAATTGGTTTGCTTTGGAAAATGATTTTGCAACATCGATTTATTCGTTTATTTCAAGAAATCAATCCTATGAAAACATGGAAGCATTGGAGAATACAACGCTAGAAATGTTATCTAATAATTCATTACAAGAAATTTACACCAAATTTCCCGAAACAGAACGTACTGGCAGATTAATTATTGAAAACTACTATATAAGTCTAGAAGAAAGGATTGTTTCCATACAATTTAAAACAGCCAAGGAACGCTATGATAGGCTACTAGCAAAACATCCGGGAATCATTTTACGTGCTCCCATGGGTGCTATCGCATCCTATTTAGGTATTACCCAAGAAACATTAAGTCGAATTAGAAAAGGTTAAACTATGATACAATTAAATAAAAAACAATCGATTATCAGTATTTTCATTATATTACATTTGGTGTTTTTTGCCAATTTATATTACTTATTTGCTTTTGGAATTAAAACAAATGTTGAAGTACGCTCTATTCCCGGTGGTTATGACGGAGGAAATAATAAATACATAACGATTACACATAAGGGAAAAACTTACGAATTTCGTACAAGTTTACCCAATGAAGTAATTCGAAATATCAACGTAGTTTATTCTCAATCTAATCCAGAAAACTTTATTCCCTATAGTTTCCAACAAATGTGGCTTGGTCGAATAACAATGAGTTTATTGTTTGGAATTGGCTTAGCTGCATTAATTAAAATCACATTCAAAAATGATCGTTTTTTCACCATATTTTTTTTCCCTTTTTCAATCGGTTTAAAGGATAAAAAATGGTCCAAAAAAGAAGATGAAATATTTGTCAGCCTAATAAAAAGTGATTTTCATACAAAAATTGAACCTTTTGAATACTATTTCAAATATTTAAATAAAACTGTTATTATAGACGGTTTGCATAAAACTATATTAAGAACACTTTACTTAAAAGAAAATATTAACTACAAAATTCAACAGGTAAAAGTTTCAAAGCTTGAAAACAAAACATCGAAAAAAGCTTTTTTATTTAAATCTAATAATTCTAACCTCGAAACTTTAACACAAATAGAAAAAGAAGTATTATCCATTTTAAATTCTGAAGAACATCTTTCAATTAGTGATTTACAAAGAAAATCAAAACAAAAATTCGGTTTAGAATTCAAAAACCTAAATGAAAATTTAATTGTAAATCATTTTAATTCAATTGATGTAGATAAATCTGAAACTTTAAAAATCTATCATCAAATTTTCGATTTTATTTCAAACAATTTCAAATATTTAACAGAAAACAAAAAAGTAGAATTAATCAAATTAATCGACAAACTTGAATTTTGTATAATTCTTTTACCCTATGATAAAATCATTAAAATTAGATCTATACTTAATGAAGAAATCATAACAGAGAATTTTGAGCAAGTAAAAACTACTATTTCAAAAATTACTCATTTTGATGCAGTCACAAAATTGGTACCAATGAATACTGAAATAAATGTTTCGAGTGACCCAAGTGTGAAATTTCAATTATTAGGATAATGAATCTAAAAATATGAAAGCACTAACAATTAAATTAATTTTGACATTCATAATAATCGGATATACTACATTTAGTTTTAGCCAATCTGATTTTTTTAAAGATAGAGATGCTGACCTTGAATTAGGTTTTAATACTAAATACAATCTAACAACAGCTGAATTTGGAGTAAACTTTGCAAAAGTATATGGCGGGATGTGTTCTACCTTTGCCTCTGATGGTTTTATTTTTAGTACTGAATTTGGTATAAAAAACAATAATTTCCTTTTTGCACCCAAAGCAACATATACAATCAATTTATTGTTTCTAGATGCATCATTCATTGTAATCAACTATAATTATTTAAACAATCACTCACTTTATGTGAAACCACAGATTGGTGCTACTTTATTAGGATACGTCGACTTAGTCTATGGATATAACATTCCAATTACGGATAGAAATCTTGATTTTCAAGGCAGTACATTAACATTAAGAATGAGATTATTCGGGTGTATGAAAGAAATTAAATAAAAAATCAATTATCTGTATATCAATAAAAATCAAACTATACTAGTTAAAAGAAAGCACATCAACCTCTTATAGTCAGGATAGCAATTATTGCCCCCTCCCTTTGGATCCCGATAGTAAATCGGGAGACACAGAGGGAGTATAGATTAAACAATTATAACAATCTTTCATTTTTTGACATAGATCAAAAATCGAGTCTTTTAATTTCTACACCTTTGTTAAAATAAAAAAAACTAAATACCAATCGATTATTTCAATCAAACAATTAATTCACTATTTTAGAAACTTTTATAAATCAAGGGTATGAGTTCAAACATAGAACGAATTCGATTATTAGAAATTGAATTAAATAATTTGCAATTTAAGCAAACAACTTTTACACGTGAAATTGAAAAATTACGCACTGATATTCTATCACTAAAACAAGAATTAACAGAGGAAGAACTACTGCAATCCAAATCGTTTGAGGAGATTATACCTTTACAGGTAACAGAGGAAATTCCTGAAAAATCTACTGAACCAATTCCGGCTGAAGAAATAAAAGAAACTGTTCGTGAAGAGGTTAAAAAAGAGACCATTCAAAACTTTTGGGAAAACAGAAAAGAATTCATTACTCCCAAAAAAGAAAATACTATACAACGTGATTTAGAAAAATTCATCGGTGAAAATCTAATGAGTAAAATTGGTATCGGTATTTTGATTTTGGGAGTAGGAATTGGATTGAAATATTCCATTGATCACAACTTAATTAGCCCGTTGATGCGATTAATTTTAGGATATATCCTTGGTATTGGTCTTTTAGGCATTGGTATCAAATTAAAAGAAAAATTCAACCAATTTAGCGCTGTGTTAGTGAGTGGCTCGATGGCGGTTAACTATTTAATTACCTATTTCGGATATTCTTTTTATCATCTTATCCCACAAGGTTTTGCCTTTGTTTTATTGTTGGCTCTGACTGTTTTTACAGTAATAACTGCTATCAAATACAACCAACAGATGATAGCCCATATTGGATTTGTCGGTGCTTATGTTATCCCATTTCTTTTGAGTTCAGGTTCCAACAATCACATTTTCTTTTTGTCATACATCGCTTTAATAAACGCTGGAATTTTAGCCGTTAGTTATTTTAAAAATTGGAAACCACTCAACTTAATTTCCTTTCTTTTTACGTGGATAACCTTCGTTCTGTGGGTACTAAATTATAATTCTCACGAACACCGTTTACTAGGGCTTACTTTCGCAAGCATCTTCTTTTTAGAGTTTTATGCTATTTTCTTACTGTCTAAAATCGCTAATAAACTTTCTTTTGAACCAAAAGATACCATTCCAGTAATTTCAAATACAACTTTTTATTTTTTAACAGGTTATGCTATATTAAATGATGCTGATTTAAAAGATTATCAAGGCTTATTTTCAATAGTTGTTGGTTGTTTGCATTTTATTGCTGCTTTGATAATTAAACGTTACACATCAAACAATCAATTGTTTTATCTACCATTAGGACTTGTTTTTGTATTTATTACGATTGCTATTCCTATTCAATTAGAAGGTAGTCCTGTCGTACTTTTATGGATAACTGAAGCTGTGGTATTGTTCTATCTTGCTCGTAAAAAGTCTATTGAATTCTATGAATTTTTCGCGTATCCTATTTTGATATTAGGTATCGGAACCTATTTTAATGATACGTTTCAAGCATACCAATTATATGACAACGATAACACAACTTTCAAATCACTCTTGAATATTCATTTTTTAACCTCAATATTAGTATCTATAGGAGTTTCGTTTTTTGCTATTTACAATATTAAAACAAATAAAAAACACATAAACAACACATTAAGAGAAATTAATGAATTTACAGGTTTTCTTTTACCTTTTGCCTCCATCGGAATTATTTATTTGAGTTTCTTTTTTGAATTAAACGCTTATTTTGATTTGAAAATCATCCATTCATATACGCAAACAATAGCCCAAAAAACCATTCTTCATCAAATAAATATCGATTATATCTACTTGAAAAAAGTATGGAATTTTAATTACAGCATAGTGTTTTTATTGCTACTTTTTGCAGTTGAATTCAAAAAAATCAACAACACCTATTTCAAATCGTTTGTAACTGGAACCTCCATCATTACTATATTTTTATTCCTAACCATCGGATTGTACAATTTAGGAGAATTGGCATTTTCATATATAAACGATGCAAACACACCTTATTTTGAAAATGGAATAAGTAATATATATCAGCGCTATTTATCGTATGTATTGATTGGAATTCTTTTGATTACCATAAAAAAGAACCTAAAATTAAATGCACTCGATTGGACCTTGGTCGATAACAATAAAATGTTCGATATAATTTTAGCAACGACTGTAATTTGGTTCTTAAGTAGCGAATTAGTAATCTGGATGGATATTACTCATTTCTCTTCATCATTTAAATTGATATTGAGTATTTTATGGGGAATATATGCCGTAATTCTAATTGTAATCGGTATCGCAAAAGGAAAGCAGCACATTCGAATTGGTGGATTAACCTTATTTTCAGTTACTTTAATTAAATTGTTCTTTTATGACATCGCACATTTAGATACAATTTCAAAAACAATTGTATTTTTAACCTTGGGTGTATTGTTATTAGTTACCTCTTTCTTATACAACAAATTCAAACATCTAATTAATCCTACAAATGAGTAGAATACTTTTCATATCTATCATTCTTGTCTCCTGCTTTTCTTTTAGTCAAGAATTTACACACAAAAAGAAATTAAGTACCTTAAAAAAAGGATGGTATGAAATAGCCCTAGACCATGAAGTTTATAATCACGCTTCAAAAGACTTGGGTGACTTACGCATCCTTGGCATTAACTCTAAAGGGGATACTATGGAAGCACCTTACATACTTGAAAATTATGAAAACAACGACGAAATAAATGAAATTACTTGTAAACCCTACAATGTAACTAGCAACGGACAAGGTTTTTATGCAACGTTTAAACTAAAAGAAAATCTATTTATTTCAGAACTTAATTTGCTTTTTGCGAACATCAATTACGATTGGTTGATTGACTTGGAAGGAAGTAATACTGAAGGAGACTGGCTTACCATCACTAAAAACCAACGAATCATTAATATTGATAATGAGCAGATGGAATTTGACCATAGCAAAATCAATTTTAATCCTACTAATTTCAAATTCTACCGTGTATTTATAAAATCAACTACAGAAAAACCTAAAATTGAAAGCATTACTGTAAAAACAACTGGTGTAAACCAAAAAAAACTACCCTTAATTCCGATTACACCAACTTTTAAAGTAGAAAATAAGAACAAAACAACATTGATTGAAGTCACTCTAAAACAACCTGTTCCTGTTCATTCGATTTCAATTACTTCCAAAAATGACTACGACTTTTATCGACCAATAACAATCTTTTATGGTAATTTAGATAGCACCATGAATGAAGAAGGGGTTGTAAAACGTTTTGAAAATGAAACATCATATATTTTCTCTTCCGAAAACAACTACCCTATTTTATTAACTATGTCTACGTGTAACCGATTTATAATAAGTATCGAAAACGGAGACAACGAACCTTTAGACATTAAAAAAATCGCAGTAAACACGCTGAATTACAAACTAATCACACGTATAACCAAAGAAGGAAACTATAGCCTTTTTTATGGAAACAATGATTTAGTAACACCACAATATGACATCCAACTATTCAAACAAAATATACCAGCAGAAATTGAAAAAATATCGCTAGAAGATGAAGAAGAACTTATCCCCATTATAGAACCAACGAAAAAACCAATTTCAAAAGTGTGGCTTTGGATAGTAATGTTTGGATTAATCGGTATTATGATTTTCTTTTCTGTAAGAATGTTGAAGAATTGACAATTACTTCTTTTTTTTCATTAGAAGTTGGGTTAATTTTATCATTGTCTTAAATGAAATATCCGGATGAGCAACTTGATTAACAGTTCCAACTACAAAAATATTTTCATTTGGAGCATAATAAGCCAATGCACCTGATAGTCCTGAATGTCCAATGAAATAAGGTAGAGCACCTATAGGATTAAAAATCCAAGGAAGTTTAAATAAATGAATTCCAATTCCTGATTTAATCGGAAAAAATATTTTGTTAAATTCTTGTAATTCATCAATATACTCTAATGGGAATAACTTCCCCGTAAAAAATGCTTCAACAAAAAGTAGCATATCAGTTGAAGTTGAAACAATTCCACCATCTGCACCAAAAGAAGTCATCGCTTTAGGTATGTTTAGTTCATTTTTTTCGTAAAAAAGTATCTTTGGTGTTTTGTCTGTTGAATCTTGATAAAGATACGTCTTTAACATACCAATAGGTTGGATGATGATTTGGTTACAATTTTCAGAATAGGTTTTTTGTGTTATGTTCTCAATAATTTTCCCTAAAAGTTGAAAATTAGCATCTGAATAGTTTGCCTTTCCCTTTTTACCTGGTTCAAAAAGTGGAGTCATTTTTTTAGTCCTTTCAATTGCCTGTTCAAAGGTCCAACATTGGTCCTTCCCTTCTGTTAAATCATTTTCTAAACTTTTACCATTTGATCCTTTACCTTGGAAGTAGTCTGGCAAACCTGATGTATGAGAAAGTAAATGTTTAATAGTTAGTTCTTCGGAATAACTTTTCCCTTTGTAGGTGTGAAGACCCAACAAGATTGATTTGTCAATGTATTTACTGATTTTGTCCTCAAGACTGAGCTTACTTTCTGCTCTTAATTTTAGAATGATTGCCGTTGTAAATAACTTGGTTGTACTTGCAATAAAATAAGGTTGGTCTATTAAGAGATTACCCGATGCTCCATTCCAGACAAAAGTATCTTTTTTTATTGCAAAAGAAGTACCAAACACCTTTTTATCATCAACTGTTTTATCAAGAATTGTTTGTAGTAATTTTTCTTTTTCAACTATCATTTGTCCAAAGGTAAAGGTAGCCTGGATAATTCCTAAGTAAATTAAAAACAAAACTATTTTCTTCATTGTGTTTATATATATTTTGTTTAAAATTAATTTATCTAAAGAAAATTAAAAAATCTAAAAAAACAAACTAAATTTCATTAAAAGTAAAATTTTTAAACAATTACATTTATTCAATGGATAGAATGTTTAATAATTTTTCTTTTTAAACAAATTAGGCTGTCTTAAAAAAGACAGCCTAATTAAAAGTTGATTTATTAAAATTAGTCTTTGATCTTTCTAGCTCTAAAACTACCAGATATCGAATACTGTTTTGCATCACTAAACGAAGAAACTTTCCCTACGAAAGTACCTTTTAGAGCACTCGTAGAAGAATAATTATCGGATTGTGTCACCGTTAATGTAAAGTTATCTGCTGATTGAATACAAGTAAGCATATCCGGATTTTTACTTGTCGTAACCAAAACATATTTAGATGGTTCATCAGCTTGAGGATCGACTAATGGAAAACTAATGTTTCCAACAGCGAAAGAAGATTTTGATGCACCTGTTTTATCCGTTAAATAGATCATTAGAGTGTCATCTTTTGCTGCGTTTATTCCAGTCAACAACATTGCTGTTGTATCTTGAAACGTTTTACATAAAGCGCCTAAATTAAAGCCATCTAACAAACCTTGCTCATTAAACGTCTTATCCTTAAAGGTATATGTAGCACCGTTAAAAGTTGCTGTAAATTGATAATCTGTGTCTTCTACTACCGGTGTAGGTGTGGGAGTAACTGTTTCTTTTTTACACGCAGTTAGTATTGCTAATGACAACACAGAAAAAACCAAACTAGATTTAATTAAATTGTTTTTTTTCATTTTTATTTTATTTTTAGATTTAAAAATACGTACTTTACGTATTATTTTTTAACGATTATCAAATATTTATCAGATGAAAAATATTTTGTTTTCACGTTAATACCTTATTAATTAATTTTTTAAATAATTATTGTTTTACTATTCTTAAAGTAGTTGTCTCTAAACCTTGTCTTAAAACAACATTGTAAGCACCTGCTGGATACGCATATCCTATTTCTTTTTCAGAAAGCTCAAAACTATTACCTACATGAGATTCTAAAATTCGCCCAACCATATCCATTACCTGAATTGTAATTTGTTCTTCACTTTGAGAAACTACATTCATTTTAAAAGTACTACTGAATGGATTTGGAAAAGTATTAAACTCAATATTTGATTTAGTTAATGGTGCCAAATAAGTTCCTGTTCCACTACCTGTAACGTTAATTGTTCCTTGACCTGTAAGCGAAGGACATGCGCTTACCAAAGAAATATTGTACAGGAATGTTCCACTTGTTGATGGTGTTCCACTAATCGTTAATTTATTACTCGCCCAAACTTGTGAAACCCCAGCTGGTAATCCAGTTACATTTACTGTTGTTGCTCCTCCAGTTGTATATGTAATTGGTAAAATAGGAGTACCAACTTTAACTGTTTGATTAATTGTAGAAGCGGCAGATGACAATGTCAATGTATTCAAATTTCCAACTTTGATAGAACCTTTTGCTGTTACTACTTTACAACCTCCTGTTAAGGTTAATGTATAGTTAGAAGTTCCAGCAACATAAGGATTGCCGCTTAATGTTACCACATTATTTGACCAAGAAGCTTTAACTCCTAAAGGTAAACCACTGAATGTAGCACCAGTTGCTCCTGTCGTTTGGTAAAGAATAGGATTAAGCACAGATTTTGAACAAATCGATTGTGCATCGGTTCCAGGTGCAGATGTTAATTTAACTGTATTATCAGCATTCACGGTTATTTTACCAGTAACTGAAACAGATGGACATTTAGCTGAAGATGCAGTGATAATATACGTTCCAGTTGCAGTTGGTGTACCATTGATCGTAATTACACCCGCTGAATTAGACTGTGTCAGACCAGAAGGTAAACTTAAAAGACTCACTGAAGTTGCTCCCGTAGCTTTGTATCCGATCTGTGTAATTGAATTACCCAAACAAACCGATTGGTTATTTGTTGAGGATGCCGAAGTTAAAGTAATTACATTCTGTTCATTTACCGTTATAGTACCTTTTGCAGTAACACCAGGACATCCACCAGTACCAGTTACGGTATACGAATATATTCCTTTTGTGGTAGGTTTACCTGAAAGGGTGATAACATTACTCACCAATTTACCTGTTACACCTGCTGGTAAACCTGCAAAAGTTGCGCCAGTCGCTCCAGTTGAATTATACGTAATATCTGAAAGACTCGCATTAACACACACTTCTTTTACATTCGTATTCCCTGTTGTCAAAGTCAATGTGTTTATCGGAGCTATCGTGATTGTTCCTGAAGCAAATTTAGATTCACATTTACCAGATGCAGTGATGTTATAGGTTCCCGATGCCGTTGGTTTTCCACTAATGGTTAAAACTCCAGCAGATGATGATTGCGTTAAACCTGCTGGTAAATTTGCAACAGATATAGCTGTAGCTCCTGTAGTTTTATACCCTATATTAATAATAGAACCATTTGTACAAATTGTTTGTTTATCTGTACCTGCTGCAGAAGTTAAAGCAATCGTGTTTAGTGCATTCACCGTAATTGTACCTTTTACAAGTACTACCGAACAACCACCTGTTGCTGTTGCAGTATAGGAATATACACCCGCCGTAGTTGGAATACCTTTTAAAGTAATCATATTATTCGCGAATCCGCCTGTTACACCTGCTGGTAGACCTGTATAGGTTGCGCCTGTTGCACCTGTTGTCGTATACGTGATATCAGCAAGACTTGCGCCAACACACACTTCTTTTACGTTAGAATTTAATCCTGAACTTAAAGTCACCGTGTTATTTGGATTAACCACTAATTGACCTGTTTTCGTAACTACTTCACAGCCTCCAGTTAAGGTAATCGTATAAGTAAATGTTCCTGCAACAGTTGGTGTACCACTAATTGTAAATACATTAGATCCCCATACTCCCTTTACTCCTGTAGGTAAACCTGTTACTATTGCACCGGTTGCAATACTTGTTTTATAAGTGATTGGTGTAATTGCAGTATTGATACATTTTGTTTGAGCATCTGTACCAATAGCAGAAGAAAGTGTAATCGTATTAATCGTAGAATTGATTGTACCTGTAGCTGTTGCTACTGAACAACCACCATCAGTAGTTACTGTATATTTAAATATTCCTGCAACAGTTGGTGTACCAGTAATCGTTAACTTATTAGCTACCCAAGAACCCTTTACACCTGCTGGCAAACCTGATACCGTTGCACCAGTTGCTGTACTAGTGGTATAGATAATGTCTGTGATTGGTGTGTTGATACATTTTGTTTGTGTAGTTGTTGCCGCTAAAGAAGTTAATGTAATCGTATTTTTTGGATTAACTACATATACCCCTGTTGCAGTAGTAACGCCACAACCACCGGTTAAGGTTACAGTATAGTTATACGTACCTGATACAGAAGGTGAACCACTAATGTTGATTTGATTTTTTCCTTCCGGAGTATTTAATGCAGGTCCAAAATAACCAGATACTCCTGATGGTAAATTCGTGAATGTGGCTCCTTTGGCTCCTATGGAAAGATAGGTAATCGGTGCACTCGCGGAATTAATACATACTGTTTGCTTGTCAGAATTAACAGCAGAAGTTAAAACCATTGTGTTTTGATTAACCGTGATTTTTCCAGTTGCTGTTGCACAAGTTCCTACTGCTGTAACCGTGTAATTAAATACACCTGTTTCTGTTGGTGTACCACTGATTGTGAATTTACCAGCTGCCCAAGCACCTGTAACACCTGCTGGTAAACCTGATACGGTTGCGTTCGTTGTACCAGTAGAAGTAGTATATACAATTGGTGTAATTGCGGTTTTAATACATTTAACCTGAGCATTGGATCCACCAGCAGAGAATAATGTAAGTGTTCCTATTGGTTGAATTGTTAATTTCAAGGTAACGATCGAATCACATCCGTTTTTAGCAACTAATTTGTGTGTAGCTGTAGTGTTAGATGCGGTATACGTTTTTCCATCGATCCATTTATAACTTGTACATGCTGTTATACTATCCGTTCCTGTTTTTACTGAATTAATCGTAAGGTTTAAAGTAACGATAGAATCACATCCGTTCTTAGCAACTAATTTGTGTGTAGCAGAATTGTTAGATGCTGTATACGTTTTCCCATCGATCCAAGTATAACTTAAACAGGCTTTTTTAGTATCTATTCCTGTTTTTACTGAATTAATCGTAAGGTTTAAAGTTACGATAGAATCACATCCGTTTTTAGCAACTAATTTGTGAGTAGCTGTTGTGTTTGAAGATGTATACGTTTTTCCGTCGATCCATGTAAAACTTGCACATGCTGTTTTAACATCCGTTCCTGTTTTGATAGGATTAATTGTCAAATTCAAGGTAACGATAGAGTCACATCCGTTTTTAGCAACTAATTTGTGAGTAGCTGTTGTGTTTGAAGATGTATACGTTTTTCCGTCGATCCATGTATAACTTGCACATGCTGTTTTAATATCTGTTCCTGTTTTGATAGGATTAATTGTCAAATTCAAGGTAACAATAGAATCACATCCGTTTTTAGCAACTAATGTATGTGTAGCTGTAGTGTTTGAAGATGTATACGATTTTCCGTCGATCCATGTAAAACTTGTACATGCTGTTATACTATCCGTTCCTGTTTTTGGCAAACAATTTCCAAGCGTTAGTTCGGATAAACTATTGTTTGTAAACGTTGTAGTTACTTTTTTAGAAGTAAGATTATTATTGGATGATTTGTCTACAAACCATTTAACACCTTTTTTATACAATAACTTCAAAGAACTTTCAGCGTTATTGTTTAAACCAGCATTATTGTATAAAAAACCTACAACACCTGTATAAGCATTTGTTGGAGCATTAAAAGAATACCCACTAACAATGTTGTTAAAATCGGTTCCAATCGTTTTAGTTGTTTTTTCCGTGTAGGTTAAACTCTTAGTTACACTAAAATCATTCGTAGGAATTACTTCTAATTGATTAGCACTTACGGTTGTCCCAGCTTTTATGTTGAAACCGGAATTGTTCCCTACAGAAATAAGACTTTTTGTAGTTTGCGCATTTCCACTAAGAATACTCAGTATCGTAATTGCAAGGGTGAATACTATTTTTTTCATAACTTAAAAATTAATTTTTATTTAATTGTTTGTTTTAAAAAAAGTCAACTTTTTTTGATTAATAAATTAATCTTTAAGGCACCTAACAGACAACCCATCTAGCTTATTGGAGTAGTAACTTGAGACATCCTCAAAGCTAGCGCTCAGGAGGCGGTACACAGCAAGGTTTGCAGCGGCCTCTGTAGAACTCCACCAGCTACCGTAGCTGTTAATGAAGTTGTAAGCTCCAAGGGTGCCGCGGTTCCCGCCAGGAAGCGCCGAAAATAATGACGTATTCGTAGCGCCATAATTGGGGTGTTTCCAGTTGGTTGTGCCTACTTCTTTCATTTTTCCTCCTGCAACACTTTCGCCTCCTAAATAATCCGTTAAAACCGTCCATTCAACGTCTGTTGGTACGTGCCAGCCTGTTGGGCATACATTTTTGTATCCATTATATGTTGTTGAACTTACCGCAAACCAACTGTATAATTTACCGTATTTATCATTATTGGCTACATCGTTCATATAATAAGACCATGATCCTTGCCATTGAGTAGTATTATAAATAATGTACGTTGGTATAGGTGTTCCATCGTTGTATTTAGAAACTTTTAAGTTCTCTGCCATCCAATGTTGCGTTCCAATGTATACAGTTTTGTATACATTACCATCTACATCTGAAATAGTTGGTCCAATTAGTGTCCATTGCGCAACAAGTGTATGATCACTCATTGTTGCAACATTTGATGTTGCTGAAATAGTAGTAGCATTTAAACTCCATCCTTTAAAAATAGATCCTTCTTTTACTGGTGTTGGTAAGGTACCATAAGCAGTTCCATAAGTTACTGTTTTTGATGATGGATTTACGGTACCTCCATTTGAATCAAAAGTAACTAAATAGCTATTCGCTTGCCATTGCGCAACAAGTGTATGATCACTCGCTGTTGCAACATTTGTTGTTTCTATAATTATAGTTGCATTTAATCTCCATCCTGTAAAAGTATATCCTTCTTTTATTGGTGTTGGTAAGGTACCATAAGCGGAACCATACTTTACTGTTTGTGATGATGTATTTACGGTACCTCCATTTGAATCAAAAGTAACTAAATAGCTATTCACTTGCCATTGCGCAACAAGTGTATGATCACTCGTTGTTGCAACATTTGTTGTTGCTGAAATAGTAGTAGCATTTAAACTCCATCCTGTAAAAGTATGTCCTTCTTTTGTTGGTATTGGTAAGGTACCATAAGCGGAACCATACTTTACTGTTTTTGATGTACTTATAGTACCTCCATTTGAATTAAAAGTAACTACATAGCTTGGTGAATTAACTGTTAGGATTAACGTACATGTTTTCCCTCCAACATTCAACTCAAAACTTGCTGTTCCGCTTGCAGTTGGTATACCTTCAATTTTATAGGTCACTGTACCATTGCCATTTGTAAATTTACCAGAACTTAATGTAGCAGTTAAACCTGTTACACCTTTAGATCTAATGTTTTGTGAGGAATAACCCCCACCATTTCCGCCTAAATAACTAATCACGCAAGAAACATTAGATACTGCACCATGATTCAATGCACCATTTACTGAAACTCCTTCGCAGTTTAACGAAGCAATTTTTCCAAGACAAATACCTCCCGTTGTCCAAGTAGGTAAACCATCACAATTGGTTAGGATTTGACCATTAGTATCAGCTACCAATGATGCCCATTTTGTACCATTCCAATATATCATTTCACCCAAGGTAGTTCCAGAAGGCATACTTCCTGCAGCACCTGGCTCACCTTTATCTCCTTTATCTCCTTTTGGGCCAACTTTCCCTTGTGCTCCTATTCCATTTTTCCAAGCTGTACCATCATAAAAGTAAAAGCCTGCTGGATTGTTAGCATCTGCATCCGTTTGATAAATTAACAAACCAGCAGCAGGTGTAACAATAGCATCGCGTTCTGCTTTGGTCATACGTGGAGCTAAGAAACCTTTCGTAGTAGATTTTACTTCCATCTCAGCAGAAGGATGAATATCTCCTGCTGGTACACCTACCCCAACTTGTGCATTAGTAGCGCTAGCAAAGAATAAGGTCGCTAGAACTAATATTTTAAGTAGTGTTTTTTTCATAGATTTTAAATTAAATCGTTTGTTTTCAATAAAAGTTAGGTTTTGATTAATAAATTAATCCTCGACACATCGCACAGATAACCCAGCACTTTTATCGTAAAAGCTCCTAAAAAGAGCCCCATTGACATTATTCAAGTCATTATACCAAGCATTTGATGTAAAAGGTACATTTTGATTAGAACTCCACCACTTTCCGTTTGTGCTAATCTGCTCGTAATTTCCAGCTTCATCGCGGAAGCCAGCAGGAAGAGCTGAGAAACCACTTTTGTTTGTAGCAAAACTGTTTGGACTCTTCCAATCTGTTAGACCTTCTGTTTTCAATTTACCTCCATCCCCTTCTATAAAGTTTAATAAAACCGCCCATTCATCATCCGAAGGCAAGTGCCACCCTGAAGGACAAACGTTTTTATCTTCATTATACAGTGGGGTTATTGCATACCAATTATATAAAGCCCCATACTTAGTGGCAATAGAATTATCCTTATCATTATTATACCAGCTCATCATGGGTAACGTTGACTTTTTATTGAAGTTTTCTGCCCATTTAGTTGGATCGATTACCAAAGGAATCATCGTTCCATCATTGTATTTTGTAGTGCGTAGGTTTTCTGCCATCCATTTTTGCGTACCGATGTAAACCGTTTTGTAAGAGTTACCATCTTCATCTGCGATATTTGGACCAAAACCACTAGTAGGATTTGGACATTTCCCATTAAAAGTCCATGTTGGTAAACCTTCACAGTAAGTTAAAATTTGACCATTAGTAACAGGTTTCAATGATGCCCATTTTGTACCATCCCAATATTTCATTTCACCTAAGGTCGTTCCAGTAGGCATACTTCCTGTAACACCCGTCTCTCCTTTATCTCCTTTTGGGCCAACTTCCCCTTGTACACCTATACCATTTCTCCAAGCTGTACCATCATAAAAGTACAAGCCTACTGGATTGTTAGCAACCGCATCTGTTTGATAAATTAACAAACCAGTTGCAGGAGCAGCAATAGAATTACGTTCTGCATTGGTCATACGTGGAGGTAAGAAACCTTTGGTAGAAGATTTTACTTCCAACTCCGCAGAAGGATGAATATCTCCTGCTGGTACACCTACCCCAACTTGTGCATTTGAAGTACTAGCAAAGAATAAGGTCGCTAGAGCTAATGTGTTTAATACTGTTTTTTTCATAGATTTTAGTTTTTATTTGTTTGTTTTAAAAGTCAAATAGTCAAAGCCTCTGTCTAGACTGATCGGAGTCGAAGTCAATCCTTAATGCACCTAACAGACAAGCCAAATCCCTTACTGCCGACGTCCCTGTACGCATTGCCACTGATGACGTGCAGGTCGCGGTACCAAGCATCGTTTGCATCGCCCTCTGAAGAACTCCACCAGTTACCGGAGCGGCCAAAGCCGTAGTAGTAAATTCCTTCGTTGAAGCGGCCCCCGCCCGGAAGCGCCGAAAATAATGACGTATTTGTAGCTTCTGTATTTGGACTTAACCAATTTGTTGTACCCACTTCTTTCATTTTACCTCCAGCAACACTTTGTCCCCCTAAATACTCTGTTAAAACCGTCCATTCAGCGTCTGTAGGTACATGCCATCCTGTTGGGCAAACGTTTTTATTGCTATTGCTTGTTTTATTCACTGCATACCAATTGTATAATTTACCGTATTTAGTATTGTTAGTTACATCGTTATTGTAATAAGACCATGCTCCTGTTGATAACTGAAACCATTGCATATCATCTGTAATGTTTGGTATAGCTGTTCCATCGTTATACTTTGTTACTTTTAAGTTATCTGCCATCCATTGTTGGTTACCGATATTTACTGTTCCATATGCGTTACCATCTATATCTTTAATGGGCTTACCATATCCTTCTATCAACTTCCAAATCAAATCTCCATCCGAAACGGTTAAAACTTGTCCATTTGTACCAGGGTTTAATGTAACCCATGCGCTTCCATTCCAATACATCAATTGGTTTTTGGAAGTTCCACTGCTAATTCCTGTTCCTGCTGGTCCTTGGTCCCCTTTATCTCCTTTGTCTCCTTTAGAACCTGCTGCTCCCGGCAAACCATTTGCGCCAGTTTCTCCTTTATCACCTTTTATTCCTTGAAGACCAATATCTCCTTTTGGGCCAACGGCACCGTTTTCACCAGTAGCGCCTGCTGGACCTACTGGACCTTGTGCTCCTATTCCATTTTTCCAAAGCAAACCATCAAAATAGTACAAACCTGCTGGATTTGGTACATCCCCATCTATTTGGTAAACTATCAAACCAGTAGCGGGTGATCCTATTGCAATACGTTGTGCTTTAGTCATACGTGGTAGTAAGAACCCTTTTTCCGTAGACTTTACTTCCAATTCTGCAGAAGGATGAATTTCACCAGCTGGTACACCAACACCTACTTGTGCGTTTGCTAGGCGCGCAAAGAATATGATAGCTATAGTTAATGTGTTTAGTAGTGTTTTTTTCATCTAGTATTGTTTAGTTAAAAAATCAATTATTCACGCTATAATCCAAGTTAATACATCTAAAAAATAGACGTAAACCAAATTATATGGGGTATTAAACTAGATTTAAGGATTAAAAAAAGATGAAGCTTTTAATATGCTTTTACGCTAAAAAATGCTCACTAAAGTGAATACAAAAAACTAATTAACCATGCAAGTTAAAGTATTAATATTTAGTGTCCAAACTTTTTTTTCAATTAGTTAAATATATTTTCACTTTAAATAAAGCGTAAATTCTACAGCCCTTTATTTTAGTAAAGAAATAATTTTTTTACTTAATTCTATAAATTGATTGAGTCTTTCTTTTTTTATATGAGGATTTCATCATTTCGTGCATTTTTCGCACTTTTAAATATTCTATTTTAGAAAAATGATGACTTTCATCAAAATGTATTTTAAACGAATGTATATTTTTTCTTATTTGTCAAATACATTCACTTACTTTTGTGTTTTTAAGTCATTTGGAACGTTGTCTATATGGAAATGGGAAAACTTTTCGTTCGGCTCTACTAGTGTAATTTTAACGTTTCATAATCATTAACAGTAGAAAACAAATCCTTAATTGATTTTGTATTTAATCCATTATTGACCCACATCATATCGATTTGTTTAAACTCATAATCAATTTTGTTTAAGCAAATTTTGTTAGAGTAAAGTTTTCCTTTTCCAATTATTCTAGTTCTTATTATATGATCATAAAGTCTTTCTATTCCCAATACAACCAAACTGATTATACCAATAAAAAGTCTAATGATAAACTTATCCCCAAAACAATTTACAAGAATATAAAAAAATAAAATACAAAGATTCACAAAAAATAGAACAACAAATATACGCTCTTTTTTAGTTTGGGTCTTTAAGATATTAAAAGCTATGGGTTCTCTATCTGATTCTAATTGCATTCTAAAATTTAGAAATTATTCCATTTTAATATACTTATTAGTCTAATTTAAATATTTAAATCATTTTAAAATATTGACAACAATTTTATTTCGAATACAATATTATATCAAAATCTAAAAACAAACTACCCCCATAAAATTAAGATTTTAAGTGATTGTTTTTAATTAATTTAGTAAATAGAAAAACTCTTTAATGAATAAAATAAGTGAAATATAACATTCCATTATGTTCATTCCACGAAGTGTTTTTAAGCGATGAATAACGATGGATGAAAATGTAACCGAATTCAACTTTTATATTAGCTGTAAAGTTATACTCTATAAAAGAAGACACTCTATGTTGGTCATACCATTGATTTTTAATGGTATTTGAAGTATTTACAAATCCCTCTAAATAATTAATCCAATGTAGTTTAGAAGCTAAATTAGTTTTCACTCCTAACCGCGAACGTAAGCGAGTCAACTGATTTGTAGGTAAGATTCGATATTCAAATGCTGTTCGTTGAAAAAGATGAAAACGATTCCATTTTTTAAAATTCGATTCAAAAGCTGCCGTAAATCTGTATTCTTTTCTAGGAGAAGCAGCTTCATCTTTTTCCTCGAAAATCGTTGGATAAATTGAAAAAAAAGAAAACGGTGAAATAACAATCTTAGTAGTTGGTGAAATAGTGTAATTCAACCAAATACGATAACTTGACAATCTGTTTTGACTGATTGGATTGTAATTCGATATTCCATCTTGCGTTCGATATTGAACCTCTGCTAAAAGTGTTAAATTGGAATCAACTTTAACTCCCAAAGATGCACGCGTCCAAAGACCATCATGTACTTGTCCTTCTACCTTTGATACAATCAACAGCCCCAAAAGCAAAAGGACTTTTTTCATTAATGTGGTAATTTATCTCTTAAGAAACCATAAAACCAAGTCCCTGCAATGGCACTTAATAAAGTAATTAATACTGCAGTAGCACCTGTTCCAATTTGAGCGTATAACGGACCTGGACAAGCGCCTGTCAATGCCCAACCAATACCAAACATCAATCCTCCATAAATATTTCCTTTATTGAATTCTTTCGGAGCGATTTTAATTGGTTCACCATAAATCGTTTTTATATTGAATTTTTTAATAATCCAAACTGAAATCATACCTACGACTACCGCACTACCAATGACTCCATACATATGAAATGATTGAAAACGAAACATTTCTTGAATGCGAAACCAACTAATAATTTCTGCTTTCACAAAAACGATTCCAAATAGAATTCCTACAAATGCATACTTTAAATTATGATACCAACGGTGTTTTAATTTACTCTCATTCAAACACATTGAGTTCACTTCTCGCATATCTTTTTCTTCTTGACTCATTCTTTTTTTATTTAAAGTGCCAGTAAATAAGGTAAAATAAAATTCGCTGTGATTATTCCTCCTGCCATAAAGCAACACGTAGCAACCAAGGAAGGCCATTGTAAACTTGAAAGTCCCATAATCGAATGTCCACTAGTACATCCGCCCGCATATCTAGTTCCAAAACCAACCAAAAAACCACCAAAGACCATAAATATAAATCCTCTTAATGAGAACAAACTTTTCCAACTTACCAAGTCAACTGGAACCAGATTATTATAGTTTGTAATTCCATATTTTGTTAAATCCTTAACTAAATCAGGATGAACTTTCACAGGAACAGAAGAAGCTAATAACTGTGTTGCTAAAATTCCGCCTACAAAAATGCCAAAGACAAAAAATAAATTCCAAACTTCTTTTTTCCAATCGTAATCAAAAAAAGGAACTTTAGCGGGCATACATGCTGCACAAACATGTCTTAATGATGAACTTATTCCAAAATTTTTATTTCCTAAGATTAAAAGAACAGGAACAGTTAAACCAATTAAAGGACCTGCAACATACCAGGGCCAAGGTTGTTTAATAAATTCTAACATAAATAATTACTAAGCGTTTAATACTTTGCTTTGACAAACAAAATTCGTTTTAGGCACAGAAGTTTTAGCAATCGCATTAAAACCACCTGCTACCTCAGTAAAATCAGAAATTCCATGCGCTTTTAAAATACTAGCTGCAATCATACTTCTGTATCCTCCAGCACAGTGTAAAAAGAAATGCTGATTCGTATCCATGGATTTTACCCATTCGTCAATATAAGATAACGGCTTGCTATATGCCTCTTCCACATGTTCCGCTGCATACTCCCCCTCTTTACGAATATCAACAATCAGACTTTCACCTATCTTCACTTGCGAAGCAAATGTTTCTGCATCTATTCTATTAATGGTATCTACTGGTTTTCCAGCTTCTTTCCAAGTTTCAAATCCACCTTTTAAGTAACCTTCAATTTGGTCAAATCCAACACGACTTAAACGAACAATTGCTTCTTCTTCCTTACCAGGCTCTGTAATTAACACCATCTTTTGATTCACATCTTTGATAAGTGCCCCTACCCATGGTGCAAAATCTCCCCCCAATCCAATATTGATTGATTTTGGAACAAATCCTAAATAAAACTCTTTATCGCTTCTAGCATCTAATACCAAAATGTCTTTTTCATTCATCAGATTTTCAAAAGCGGTTAAATCTAAAGGTGTCAACCCTTTTTTCTTAACATCATCAAAACTTTCGTACCCTTTTTTATTCATCGCAACATTCATCCCAAAATATGCAGGTGGTGGTAACAAACCATCTGTAACAGCAGCAATAAAAGCTTCTTTATTCGGTTGATTCAACGCATAATTCACTTTACGTTGATTCCCTAATGTATCCACCGTTTCTTTCATCATGTTTTTCCCACAAGCAGAACCAGCTCCATGACCAGGGTAAACTGTTAATTCATCCGAAAGCGGTAAAATTTTTGTATATAAACTATCATACAACAATCCAGCTAACTCTTCTTGTGTCATTGCAGCAGCTTTTTGAGCTAAATCTGGACGACCAACATCTCCTAAAAACAAAGTATCTCCACTAAATAATGCGATTTCATTTCCTTCTGCATCAAACAATAAGAAACAAGAACTTTCCATTGTATGACCAGGTGTGTGTAAAACGCGTATCGTTAGTTCACCAACCTTAAACTCTTGATTATCTTCTGCTATCAAAGCATCGAAAGTTGGACTGGCAGTTGGACCATAAACAATAGTAGCATTTGTTTTTTCTGCTAAATCAATATGTCCACTAACAAAATCAGCATGAAAATGAGTTTCAAAAATATATTTTAGTTGTGCATTGTCCGAATGTAATAAATCCAAATAAGGTTGAGTTTCTCTTAACGGATCAATAATTGCTGCTTCTCCATTGGAAGAAATATAATAAGCTCCTTGAGCCAAACATTTTGTATATAATTGTTCTACTTTCATAATCGTTAAAAATTCTGTTAGTTTTGGAATGCAAAGTTGATATTTTAATTTTCAAATAAATGTTACTAATGTTACATTTTATGAGAATTCATCAAAAATACTCGCTTTAAATAATTCAATTAAACCTTTATTCAAAATTAAAGCATTACAAGGGTAAACAAAAAATATTTTACATTCGTTTAGTTAAATAAAAATTCATGGTTTTCGTATTCACTTTTCTTTTAGTATCAACAACAGGGGTATATTCATTTATGAACTCTTCCAAATTTGGGAAATTCGCGACTGGTGAACGTTTGGAACGCATTAAAAAATCACCAAATTGGAAAGATGGTGAATTTAAAAATCAAAGTTTTACTCCAGCTTTAACTGAAGGTGTTTCATATTATAAAGTAATGAAAGAATTTTTATTGGATAAAAAGGTTGATTTAAAACCGACAGATACTATTCCAAATATCAAAGAAAATCTTTTATCAAAAAGTAAAACAGAAGATTATATGGTTTGGTTTGGACATTCATCTTATATGATTCAAATTGAAGGAAAAACTTTTTTAATTGACCCTGTTTTAAGCGGAAATGCTTCTCCTGTAAAATTTACAACTAAAGCATTTTTAGGTGCTAATGAATACAAAGTAAGTGATCTTCCAACAATTGATTATCTATTACTTACCCACGATCATTGGGACCACTTAGATTACGAAACAGTGCTAGCGCTAAAATCAAAAGTCAACCAAATAATTTGTCCTTTAGGTGTTGGGGCACATTTAGAACATTGGGGATTCGATATGACGAAAGTCGCTGAACAAGATTGGTATGACTCAATTCAATTTAAAGAAAACACCACGATTCACCTAATGCCTGCACGCCATTTTTCTGGCAGGGGTTTTAAACGCAATCAATCCTTATGGACATCTTACGTATTGGAAGTTGGTGATAAACGAATTTACATAGGTGGTGATAGCGGTTACGATAAACATTTCAAAGAGATTGGTGCAAAATTTGGTTCATTTGATCTTGCAATTTTAGAAAACGGACAGTATGATAAAAGCTGGAAATACATTCATATGATGCCAGAAGAAGTAATTCAAGCAGCGAAAGATTTAAATACAAAAATGCTATTACCAGTACACAATTCAAAATTCTCATTGGGTAATCACCCTTGGAATGAGCCACTTGAAAAAATAACTTCCCTACCTTCAGAAAACATCCAAATCATCACCCCTATGATTGGACAAACTTTTCACCCTATAAATACAAATCAAACGTTTCCCAATTGGTGGAAGAATGTCAACTAAATCTATTTGGCATATCGTTTGTCACATACATACACAAATAAAAAAATACTTTTTTCAGGTAGTAATCTGGAATAAGTATGACATAATGACATTTTCAGATGAAAGACCTATTTGAACTACCAATCATGCAATTATCAGAAGATATGGATAAAGAAGCAGAATTTATACCTTTAATTACAGTTGAAGAAGAAGAAAAAATGAATTCAGAGAAATTTCCTGAAGAGCTTCCTATTCTTCCACTTAGAAATAATGTACTTTTTCCAGGAGTCGTTATTCCAATTACCGTTGGACGAGATAAATCAATACGACTAATCCAAGATGCTGGGAAAGGAGACAAAATCATTGGGGTTGTTTCTCAAGTAAATCAAGAAGATGAATCTCCAGAAATAAAAGACTTATATTCAGTAGGTACTGTAGCACAAATAATACGCACTTTAAAAATGCCCGATGGTAGCACAACAGTTATCATTCAAGGGAAAAAAAGATTTAAAATTGTAAAAGAAGTTCAATCTGAACCTTATTTCAGAGCGAATGTTAAATTTTTGAAGGACAAAAAATACGACAAAAAGTCACAAGAGATGGAAGCTCTTTTCAGCTCTATCAAAGAAAATGCGCTTGAAATAATTAAAAATAGTCCCAATATACCTTCAGAAGCATCTTTTGCAATAGGAAATATTGATAGTCCTACTTTTTTAGTGAACTTCATCTGTTCGAATATGAATGCAGATGTCGCTAAAAAACAAGAGCTTTTAGAAGAACTCGATTTGAAAAAACGTTCTTTCATGGTATTAGAACATCTAACGATGGAAAATGAAGTCCTTAGGTTACGAAATGAGATTCAAAACAAAGTTAGAAATGACCTTGACAAACAACAAAGAGAATACTTTTTAAATCAACAAATTAAAACCATTCAAGACGAATTAGGAGACAATCCTCAAGAACAAGAAGTGGAAGAACTTCAACGTCGTGCGATGGATAAAAACTGGGATGATAAAATTGCTGGAATATTCGCAAAAGAGATGAATAAACTCCAGCGAATGAATCCACAAGGAGCTGAATATTCTGTTCAATTAAATTATTTAGACCTACTATTAGATTTACCTTGGAATGAATATTCTGAAGATAATTTAGACTTAAAGCGCGCTGAAAAAATACTCAACAGAGATCATTTTGGACTTGAAGATGTTAAAAGAAGAATACTGGAATATCTTGCAGTTTTAAAATTGAAAGGTGATATGAAATCTCCTATTTTATGCTTTTATGGACCTCCAGGGGTTGGTAAAACATCCTTAGGCCGTTCTATTGCAGATGCATTAGGTAGAAAATACGTTCGCATGTCTTTGGGGGGATTACACGATGAATCTGAAATTCGCGGACATAGAAAAACTTACATTGGTGCCATGCCAGGTAGAATCATACAAAATATTAAGAAAGCAGATACTTCGAATCCTGTTTTTATTCTAGACGAAATTGACAAACTTGGAAGAAGTAATCACGGCGATCCCTCTTCTGCATTATTGGAAGTAATGGATCCCGAACAAAATAATGAATTCTATGACAATTACATAGAGACAGAGTACGACCTTTCCAAGGTAATGTTTATTGCAACTGCGAATTCTTTATCAGAAATTCAAGGACCTTTACGAGATCGTATGGAGATCATTGAAGTAAATGGGTATACCATAGAAGAAAAGATAGAAATTGCAAAAAATCATTTAATTCCAAAACAATTAAAAGAACACGGAATTACCAAAAAAGATTTTACTATTGAAAAAAAGGTTATAGAAAAAGTAATCGAAGAACATACAAACGAGTCTGGTGTAAGAGGATTAGACAAAATGATTGCTAAATTGGTTCGTAACCGAGCAAGACAAATCGCTTTGGAAGAAAAGTTTAACATTAAAATTTCTGAAAAAGACTTAGATTCAATTCTGGGAGTGGGTCGTACACGATCTAAATTTGTGGACAATCACGTAGCTGGTGTAGTTACAGGCTTAGCTTGGACAAGTGTTGGAGGTGATATTTTATTTATAGAATCTTCCATTACAAAAGGTAAAGGTAAACTGACTTTAACAGGAAACCTTGGCGATGTAATGAAGGAATCTGCGATCATTGCCCTCGAATATTTAAAAGCACACAGCTATTTCTTTGGTATTGAACAAGAAGTATTTGACAATTACAATGTACATATACACGTTCCGGAAGGTGCAACACCAAAAGATGGTCCTAGCGCAGGTATAACCATGTTAACTTCCCTTGCATCTTTATTTACACAGCGCAAAGTAAAAAAACAACTTGCAATGACGGGGGAAATAACTTTACGTGGCGATGTACTTCCTGTTGGTGGAATAAAAGAAAAAGTACTTGCGGCAAAAAGAGCATCTATTAAAGAAATTATACTTTGTGAAAAGAACCGTAAAGACATAGAAGAAATTAATTCATCATACCTTACAGGATTAACTTTTCATTATGTTCGTTCAATGAAAGAAGTTTTAGACATTGCTTTGTTAGAAGAAAAAGTAGCAGAACCTGTCGAAATAATATAACATTTGTTGCTAAATTGCGTTACCTATGTTTATCGTAGGTAACCATTTAGTCCATTCTTATGTTAAAAAATATAGCGCTAGCAGCACTTTTAGTTGTTATTTCAGGTAAGATATATAGTCAACAAACTCCATCAGAAGGTTGTAACCAACCACCAAAGAAGATTCTCAAACTTATTCAAAAAACAAAAGAAGAATCTGAAATCCCTAAGAAGATTGAAGGTTTAAATGAATCTATACAATTAGGATCTTCTTTTGCTATGCCCTTTTATGAGTTTGGTTTGTATTGCTTTGAGGATGCTATGAAATTATACGACAAAGGTACCGCAAACGCTGAAACAGCAGGAGATAAACAAATGATAAAAGCGGAGGGTTTATTCTCAAAAGCAATTGCCGCATGTGAAAATTATCATGCCAGCATGTTTTACTATCTAGGAGTTATCAATTATTATCAAAAAGAGAATGAAGCATCGTTAAAATTCCTAAAACAATTTCAAGCTTTTGAAGATCCAGATGTAAAAAAATACGATAAAGATCATGATCAAAAATTAGATGACATTAAAGATATAGTACAACAACTTGAAGAAGAAGCTGCAATTTATGCAAATGCAGTTCCTTTTAATCCCAAATTAGTTGAAAATGTAAGTTCGGCAAGTGACGAGTATTTCCCAATGATGTCTCCGGATAATGAAATGATCTTTTACACCAGAAAAAGTATACGTGATAATAAATATGTTGAGGATTACACCTATTCATTACGACCAGATATGAATGGTGTTTTTGATAATGGAACTCCCTTTAAAAACCCTTTTAATGACGGTTCATTTGATAGTTATGGTTCCGCTACAATGTCTGTGGATAATAAGGAAATGATTATTTGCGCCTGTAAAGATGTGACTGCCTATGGTCAAAAATATAGAAACTGCGACTTATATGCTACGCGTTTTGAAAGAAGTGGTAAAGGAGGAAATGATTACACGTGGACTCCCCTCGAAAATTTAGGTCCGAATATCAATGATATCGGAGTATGGGATGCTCAACCAACACTTTCTCCAGATGGTAAAATGTTGATTTACACAAGAAACGGAGTGATTAATGGTACACAAACAGGAGATAATGATTTATTTGTTTCATTTAGAGATGATCGTGGACGCTGGACAAAATCTGTTCCAATAGACTTTTATGGCGGAGAAAAAATTATCAATACAGACGCTAAAGAAAAAAGTCCGTTTTTACATCAAGATGGAGAAACGTTATATTTTGTTTCGTCATCTACTGATGAACGAAAAGGAGTTGGAGGTACAGATATATTTATTTCAAAATATGATCGCAAATCAAAAAAATGGAGTAGACCAAAAAATTTGGGCTACCCTATAAATACAAAAGAAGACGAAATTGGTTTATTTGTATCTACTAATGGACAATTGGCTTATTTTTCTTCCAAAGCAGGAGGAACAAACTTTGATATTTATGGATTTGAATTACCTCAAGAAGCAAAACCCGATGCGGTTGCTCTAATTAAAGGAAATTTAAAAGACAACAAAGGGAACCCAATTACTGGAGGAACCATTGAAATCACCTATGGTGAAACGGGAGAAACAGAAAAAATAAATATCAATGGAAATGATGGTAAATACGCCGCTATTGTTCGTGTAGAAAAACCTCAAGACATCGTAATTACTGTAAAAAAAGAAGGCCATTCTTTCGATACAAAAACAATTACAAAAAAAGAAATTGAAAAAATAAGAGCTTTTGTAAAACAAGAATCACCGGTACCAACGAACAAACACAAACATCATAAAGATACTAGTGAAACACTAGCAAAAGTTGAACATAGGGATGTCTTGCACAATCGAACAGCTCAACAACATCACAAAGAGGGAATGCATACAAATAGTGAAACCAGAGATACAGCTTCAATTGCTTATAACAGTCCACTACACAAAGATTTTCTTCACTCAAAATCTGCTCAAAAACATAATAAAGATCAAGAAGCTAAATCGGAAAATTCAATTTTAGACGGAAGTGGTATTTCTGCAACTCTAAGTGACGAAAATTCAATTTTAGACGGGAAACCATTAAACACAATGGTAATAAAAGGAGTTGATATGAATGTACAACCATTGGAGGTTGGAATGACTTACACGATTAATAATATTTTATTTGCCTCTGGATCTTGTATTTTAAGTGAAAACACGAAAACAATCATCAATGAATTTTCCAAATTTTTAAATGAAAATCAAAAAATTCAAATTTCAATTCAAGGACACACTGATGATCAAGGTGATGCCAATAAAAACATCACATTATCACAAAACAGAGCAAATGCAGTTAAAGAATATTTAATTTCATTGGGTATAAACGCAGATCGTTTAGAAGCGATTGGTTATGGGTCTGCAAAACCTAAAGTTCCTAACGATTCAGAAGAAAATCGCAAAATGAACCGAAGAACTGAATTTCAAATTTTGAAACTATAGAATTAAAAAAGCCTAAACGAAGCAACTTTGTTTAGGCTTTATATTATTCATATTTTATTATAAACCGAAATGTTTTTGAGCTTCATCTGCTATGTATCCTCCAATAGATAGAGAAGCTGTTGCTGCTGGAGAAGGAGCATTTAATACATGAATTGATTTACCATGATATTCGATTCTAAAATCATCTCTTGTATCACCGTCCTCTCTTAACAACAATGCTCTCACTCCTGCTCTACCTGGAACTATATCATCCATAGTTAGAGATGGTATCATGACTTGTAATGTTTGTAAAAACAGCTTTTTAGAAAATGCTCTACGATATTCGTCAATACCGTATTTCATATTTTGCATAAATAACTTCCAAGTTCCTTTATAAGTCAATGCGTCAAAAGTATCTCTTAATGAAAAATCAGTTTTCCCATACCCTTCTCTTTTAAAAGTAAATACAGCATTAGGTCCACATTCAACATCTCCATTAGTCATTCTTGTAAAATGAACACCTAAAAATGGGAAATTAGGATCTGGTACAGGATATATTAAATTTCTTACTTTATGTTTAGCTTCATGTGTTAATTCATAATAATCTCCTCTGAACCCAACCACCTTTTCTTTTAAATTCACACCATCCTTTTTTGCTAAGCGATCTGCTTGTAATCCTGCACAAAAAACAAGGTGTTTAGCTTGAATATTTCCTTTTTGTGTAATAATTAAACAAATATCTTCGCCTTTTTTCACATCCAAAACCTCGTGATTTAGTAAGAGTTTACTTTCTGGTTGTAATGAAAGTGCTATTTCCACCATTTTAGCTGTAGCGCCTCTAAAATCAATAATTCCAGTACATCCAACAAATAACCCATCAATACCTTCAACATAAGGTTCAATTTCTTTTATTTGAGCTGGAGTGATTCTTTCTAACCCTTCAATACCATTTGATTGTCCGTTTTGATAGATACGCTCCAAATGTTGCAATTCACTTTGTTTAGTTGCAACAACTACCTTACCACAAACATCATGAGCAATATGATGTTCTTTTGCAAAAGCAACCAACTCCCTCCTACCATCAACACAATTTTTTGCTTTCATTGAACCTGGCTTATAATAAAGTCCTGAATGTATGACTCCAGAGTTATGTCCTGTTTGGTGATCTGCTAACATGCTTTCTTTTTCAATCAAAACAAACTTCAACTCAGGATGTCTTTGTTGCATTTTGTATAAAGTTGCTGCACCAACAATACCTCCACCTATAATTGCTACATCATAAATCATATCTTATATTTTTAGATTCTAAACCACATGAGGAATCGGCTTGTCCCTCTCTTGTATTGCTTTGTAATAAATTAATATTGTTATCATGATGATTAGATGACTTAAATCATCTCTATTAAACAATTCATGCAAATTTACATCTAAAATGAATACAAATGCGGAAGGAATCAATACAATCGTTCCGTAAACAATATATTTCATATGTAGCCTGTCGTCATTCCACAACGCATAACTCAATACTCCTCCAAAAATTAAATAGGAAATTATTGAATCAATTGCTACGAAAATAAATTTTGAGAAAATCACACTTAAAATAAGAATCAGAACAGCTTTAATCCAAACAATTGATTTCCATTTAGCATTAAAAAAAGTAGGCTTATCATCAATAATTGCATTGCAAAAAAAGAATGTTGAAACTAAAGCAAAAATCCAAGATGGAAATTTACCTGGATTTCCCCCATAAAAAAACAAAACATGTCCAAAAGCTCCAAATAAAGTTGAAACTCCTAGAAATAAAAAGAATTTAAAGAAATAAGAATTATCGACATTATTTAATTTATATGTTTTAAACCCTAGGATAAAACAACAAATTGCAAGAATAATGTCTGAAATAAAAGTTGATGGCTCTTGTAACTGTAATCCTGCGAGTGTGAAATGAATTATTTTAAATTCCTGCATAAACAAATGTAGGGTATATTTTATGAAAAACATCGTATTTTTGTTAAGATAAATCTATGAAAATTCCATCTAAATATATGGAAGATGCTGTTGAACAGCTTGCTTCCCTTCCGGGCATCGGAAAACGAACAGCCCTAAGATTAGTTATACAATTACTGAATCGAAAACCAGAAGAAATTGAACGTTTTGCCACTTCATTTACAGCAATGAAAGAAAATGTTAAACATTGTCAATCGTGTAACAATATTTCTGATTTAGATATTTGTGATATTTGCTCTAATCCTAATCGAAGTCAAGAAATTATCTGTGTAGTTGAAGATGTAAGAGATGTAATGGCGATTGAAGAAACTTCATCTTTTAAAGGTATATACCATGTATTAGGAGGGGTAATTTCACCGATGGATGGTATTGGACCAAATGATCTACATATTCAATCATTGGTTGAAAAAGCTCAATCAGATCAAATTACAGAGGTGATTTTTGCGCTAAGTCCAACTATGGAGGGTGATACAACCAATTTCTACTTATACAAAAAACTTAAGGGATTTGAATTAATCATCACTACCCTTTCTCGTGGGGTTAGTGTTGGTTCAGAATTACATTATGCCGATGGATTAACTTTAAGTAGATCTATTGTAAACAGATTGCCATTTAATGTAGAGGGATTTTAAAAGCTACTTATCTCTGCTCTTTCAACAAACGGTTCAATTCGAATAATGCAAATTTGTTACCACGACTATAGAATGCCTTATTCACACGTGCTTTTTCTTGGCTTGTCAAGTGCCAGGAAAGGGAGATACGTTTTTTCTGTTCTTCTAGTAAGTTGAAAGTAACAAAATTCACCTTGAAACCTAAACGAGTCACTGCAATGCGCATCATTTCTTCTTGATCGAAATCTTGTGTTTTAGGGAAATTCCCATACATGTTACCAAAAGGAAGTGTAAATTTATCAATCAAAGAAACGTTACGAACGATATCACCACGAAGCATTTTTTTTGTATCGCGTATCTGAAGTATTATAACACCCGAAGTATTTTTCCGAATCCAAAAACTCATTTTATTGAGCATTTCCAGTGTGATTTTCCCTCCATAATTATCCCTTAAACCTGCATCCATAATATGCATAGCAGGAGTAGTGGGCATTGTAGTCATAGGTAAGACAAAAGGAAATGTAGCATTCATTCTTAAAATGCTACTAAATCGTAAATTATTTTTATTATTACCTTCAAAAAAAGATTGATAATCTACATTTTCATATGAAGTTGTTAATCCTCCAGGTCTATTGGGATGTGTGCATAAATAGGCTAAATTATGAGTAGAAATTAATAATCTTCTGCCATTATCAATGATTGTTGGCGTAAAAATCATAGATGGTATAACTGCTTTTTTTTCAGGCTTTTCAAAATAACCTAAACGTACATCCATCAAATGATTTGTATTTGAATGAATTTGTTGCTCGAAAGCATATCCTCGATCTTTTCGATACTCAATACCATTATACTTAAAATGAGTACGGTAAAACATATCATTTGAAAAAGCAGCAAAAATCAATTTGTTCAATAAATCTTTAGAGATATTCCGTTGATACGAATCTTGAAAACGTGTATTTCTGCCTTTTAATTTGTCATCTAAAACAATACTTCTATAATAAGAGGCACCTATCATTCCTCCCGAAGCACCTGTTATTAAATGAGTATTTTTCATCAATGCTCCGTTTGTTTTTTTATCTAATTTTTGCATTACAGCAAAAGTCCAAAAAGCACTCCTTGCACCTCCCCCAGAGGTATTAATTATCATCAACTTAGGCTTGTTAAACCCAGTATTTTTTCTCCATTGACTCAAAAGTTTTACATATTCAATCTTTGAATTATTTACCTGTTTTTCAGACAAATTTCTTTCTGTAACTGTTTCAATATTAAAAGGGACTTTTTTATCATCATTATAAGAAAGCCCATAAGCATAACTCGTATACTGAAACCATTTTGTATTAGTACTCATATAATTCATAAATAAAATCAATGAAATAAATACGGCACTTGTCCAATAATAAAACCAAGAACGTAAAGCACTAAAAATCATTAGTATTATAGTAACTAACATAACTAAACTCATTGCAGCTGGAATACTCAACGTAGTAACATCACGAAAAACACCTAAAAATATAAAAGCCAAAACTGTTACAATTTCAAAAAGAGATGAATTAATCTTTGTGCGAGCAAATACTTTTTTTAGTAATTCTTTATCATAATGATCTATTGATCTGCTTCTTCTCCAAATTAATAAGGAAGACATATAAATGTAAGTTCTATTTTTTTTATATCTAAAAAAATCATTAAAACTATCATCTTTGTGAAAGAAGGATTTTTTAGCTTCTAAAAAATAATCCTCTTTTTGTAGACCTAATAATTTATTCACATCCCTATTTACTGGAAAAAAATAAATCAGTGATATTAAGATAAAAAGAAAATACCCTCCCACATAGGAAAAAACATATTGATAAACCTCCAAATTATCAGAGAATTCTTCCGTTCTTTGAAATTCTATAAATCGTTTGATAAAGAATACATTAAAAACAATTGGCAATATTGAATTATTTAAAGAAAATCGTAAAAAAGGCCTTGATAATGTTGCTAAAAAAGGAAATTTATTCCCCATTTTCATATAGCTATAGGTATTGAAAGCAACATTAAAACCACCTAAAGCAAAGCCGATTAAACCGAATGCAATCCAATTAGTCTCTCCATTATATTCTGGAGAATAAAAAAGAAAAGGAATTCCGTAATTATAGCCTAATTTGTCTGTAATTATTAAGAAAAGAAAAAACCAAAAAGAAAGTGCAAATAAATTATACTTCAGGTGACCGAAAATCAACTGAAAAGGAAAAAATGACCTTAAAAATAAGATTATGTATCTAATATATTCAACCAAAACAACACGAATTAAGTAAATATAAGTATTTCGTGTTGTATTCTTGTTAACTATTTTTGATTTTTTGTTGAAACCATTGCCACAAAACATCATCTGTAACAGGAGCAATTACTGTAATCACTTCTTTAGTTGTTGGATGTACAAAAGACAATTGACGCGCATGCAAATGAATGGAATTGTCTGTATTCGATCGCTTTGCACCATATTTTAAATCCCCTTTAATAACGCAACCAATATGAGATAATTGTGCTCTAATTTGGTGATGCCTTCCTGTTTCAAGTGTAACTTCAAGCAAGTGATATTTATCAGAAGAACAAAGTAATTTATAATTTAAGACTGCTTTTTTTACATCTTTCCCATCTTGATTTACAACATATGACTTGTTTTGCTTTTCATTTTTTCGAAGAAAGTTCTCTAAACGAGCTATATTTTTTTGCGGTTTATTTTCAACTACTGCCCAGTAAATCTTATTTGTTTCTTTTTCACGGAATTGTTCATTCAATCTTGAAAGCGCCTTACTTGTTTTTGCAAAAACCACAACACCGCTTGTCGGTCGATCTAATCGATGAACCACCCCACAGAATACATTCCCTGGCTTATCGTATTTTTCCTTAAGATATTCTTTGATTAAATCTGGTAATGTAATGTCACCTGTTTTATCTCCTTGAACTATATCAGAAGGTTTTTTATTGACTACAATCACATGATTATCTTCGTATAAAACTTCTATAGTTGGGAGCTGGTTGGAACCTTGAATCATTTTTTAGACAAAAGAAATAAAGACATTAGACAAAAGAACTTGAATCATTTTTTCTAGACAAAAGAAATATAGACAAAAGACAAAAGACATTAAATCATTATATTTATAAGTATAAGACTTTTTAGTCTTTTATCTTTAATCTCCATATCTTTTATCTTTTTAATATTGTTCGTTTTGGTTAGGGAAATCACCTGATTTAACATCAGAAATATATTGCTGAAATGATGTAGTCATTTGCTCGTATAAATTATTATACTTTCGAAGGAAACGAGGTTTAAATTCGTTATTGATTCCTAACATATCGTGTACAACTAACACCTGACCATCTACCCCATTACCTGCACCTATTCCAATAATTGGAATTTTAACTTCTTTCGCTACTTGCTCTGCTAATTTTGCCGGTATTTTTTCTAAAACAATAGCAAAACAACCTGCTTCCTCTAATAATTTTGCATCGTGAATTAGACGACTTGCTTCTTCCTCCTCTTTAGCACGAACTACATAAGTACCAAACTTATAAATTGATTGAGGTGTCAAACCTAAATGCCCCATTACAGGAATACCGGCAGTTAAAATTCGTTTGATAGAATCTATAATTTCCTCACCTCCCTCAAGTTTAACTGCGTGTCCACCCGTTTCTTTCATGATGCGAATTGCATTTGACAAAGCTTCTTTCGAGTTCCCTTGATACGAACCAAAAGGCATATCAACAACAACCAATGCTCTTTCGACAGCACGAACAACAGAAGATGCATGGTATATCATTTGATCTAATGTAATCGGCAAGGTAGTCTCATGTCCCGCCATGACATTTGAGGCAGAATCACCTACTAAAATTACATCAATTCCTGAAGCATCGATAATACGAGCCATGGAATAGTCATATCCAGTAAGCATTGAAATTTTTTCGCCTCTGTTCTTCATTTCTTGAAGAACATGCGTTGTTACCTTTTTTACATCTTTATGAACAGACATAGTAAATCAATTAATCAGTATGTAAAAATAATCAATAATCTATAGGAACAAAATTCTGAAACCTTTTTGAAATTAAATGCGTACTAATATCTAGGAAGAGTGGTGTCTATCAAACGAGCATACGCATCAATTCCCCCTTGAACAGAAACAACATTTAAGGTCGGGAATTGTGCTTTTAAAAAGCGTAACGCATGCATACTCCTAACTCCATGATGGCACAATAAAACTAATGTTTTATCTTGTTCAAAATCGGATAATCTTTCCGGAATTGAATTCAATGAATAGTTCAAACCACCAATATTACAAATTTGATATTCAAATTCTTCACGCACATCAATTAAAGTGAAATCTAATTCTTTATCTACAAGTTCTTTTAATTCAAAAACATCAATCTCTTCTTTATCATTTTCAATCTGACATGGTTGAACCTCATCTATTTGAAAATCTTTTATTTGTAAATTTTCTTGATTTGTTCTAAACTTTAATACATGTTGGTTCAATGTGAGTGTGTCCAACACCCAAAGTTTACCTTTTAAAAGTTCTCCAAATCCAACTATTAGTTTTACTACTTCATGCGCCTGAACAGTTCCAATTAACCCTGGTAAAGTTCCAATTACACCGATGGTATTACAGTCAGGTGAATCAGTTGGAATATCAGGAAAAAGACAACGATAAGTTGGACCAACCTCTCCATCAAAAACACTCACTTGTCCTTCAAATTTTAAAATCGAACCAAAAACCCATTTCTTTTTTAGTATAACACAAGCATCATTGACCAAATAACGCGTAGCAAAATTATCACATCCATCAACGACAATATCATACTTCTCGATGGTTTCTAACGCATTATGTTTATCTAATGAATAAGGAAACGTTTCTATGTTTGTCTCTGAATTTTGAGAAAGCAACCTTCTTTTGGCAGCATCTACCTTAAGTTGTCCAACTTCATTTTCGGTATATAAAATTTGTCGTTGTAAATTAGAAACCGAAACGGTATCACCATCTACAATCCCTAAAGTCCCAACTCCAACCGCATTCAAATATTGTAAAATCGGACAACCCAAACCACCTGCACCGATTACTAATACACGCGCATTTTTAAGTTTTTCTTGTCCTGAGACTCCAATTTCAGGAAGGATGGTTTGACGGTTATATCTAAAAGGTTCAGACATTCTATTTCTGATTTTTAATTTTTTGTAATTCTTGAATATCTAACAAATCTTTTGGACGTCCTGATTTAATTTTACTTATGATTAAATCTTCATAGTTTAACACTCTCCACTTATATATATCTTCATCATTTATAGTCATAAATTCAGACTCATTAAATGCCTCATCAAAATTCTTATTAATAGAAAAACAGGTGATTAACTCAATAAAAATTGATAATGGAGAAAATTTTAGTGATATATTTTGTTCTTGCTTTTTTACAGACTCTGGAAAATCATCAATTTTATATCCCATTTCTTTTAAAACCAAAACTAATCTAGCTAAATTTTCTTCTGAAGTATCAATCCAAAAATCTACATCAGCGGAATGTCTTTGGTATCCATGAAAATTTACAGCACCACCGCCCACCATAAGCATTCTCACTTCATATTGATTTGAAAGTTTCAAAAACAATAATGCCTCTTTATCCCAAATATCATTTATCATTATTAGTGAAATCAATTACAAAATTATTTTTAAAATCATAAACTCGTTTTGTTGACATTTGATTGAATATCTTACTCAATTTCAGAAATAATATAAACCGTTCGCTTTTAGAAAGCTTCAAAAATGCTGCTTCTTGTTCTTTTTTTGATTCTTCTTTTGTTGTGAATTTTATTTCCATATTCAAAATTAACTGATTTTCAAATCTTCAAATTAGAACCTATCCCAATCTTTCCAAACAGCTTCGTAACCATGATTACGGATTAACTGAGCAATTGTTGCTGTATCTCGTTCGTCTGAAATCTCAAATTGTTCTAAGGATTGTGGTTCTACCACATATCCCCCCGGGTTCGTTTTTGAACCTGCACTCATACTTGTTACCCCAAGTGGTATAACGTGATTACGGAATTTTTCAGATTCTCTGGTAGATATAGACAATTCAACGTCTTCGTTAAACAAACGGTAAGCACACAATAACTGAACAAGTTGTTTGTCAGTCACAATTACATTAGGCTCAATAATTCCTTCAGCAGGACGCATTCGAGGGAAAGAAATCGAATATTTAGTTTGCCAATAATTTCGTTGTAAATAATCTAAATGTAAGGCACAAAAGAACGAATCTACACGCCAATCTTCCAACCCTAGTAGAATCCCAAGTCCAATTTTATGTATTCCTGCCTTTCCTATTCGATCAGGAGTTTCTAAACGGTACCCAAAATTTGATTTTTTTCCTTTAGGATGGTATTGTTTGTACACCTCTTCGTGATACGTTTCTTGATACACCAATACGGAATAAACCCCAGCTTCGTGCAACATTGAGTACTCGTCTTGTTCTAACGGTTGAACTTCAATGGAAATATTCGCAAACTTACTTCGAATTAATTCAACTGCATTTTTGATGTATTCTGCATGTACGGTATGATTTGCTTCTCCCGTAACCAACAAAATATGATTATACCCTTCTGATTTTAAATGTGCTACTTCTTGAAGAATCTCTTCATCTGATAACGTTTTTCTTCTGACTTTATTGTCAAAACTAAAACCACAATAGGTACAGATGTTATTACATTCATTACTCAAATACATTGGGGCATACAATTGAATCGTCTTCCCAAAACGTTTCTGAGTCAGTTGATTACTTAATTGAGCCATTTGTTCCAAATAAGGTTCAGCAGCAGGAGAAATGAGCGCTTTAAAATCCTCCAACGTTCGTTTTGAACTCTTCAAAGCCCATTCAACATCTTTTGCTGTTTTAGCATAGATAGAAGCCTTTTGTGTCTCCCAATCGGTTGCATGAAATACCTTTTCGAAACTCATACTCTTTAGATTAATCCATTAAAAAACTTGTGAGAGGGCTTGATGCCGAAGCACTTTGTGCGATTCTACCTAATCCGGCTTCATACGCTAATCTTCCTGCTTCTACCCCTAACTTAAATGCCAAGGCCATTTCTGCTGGATTTTTAGCAACTGCAATGGCTGTATTTACCAAAACAGCATCTGCACCTAATTCCATAGCTTTAGCCGCATCTGAAGGAGCGCCTATTCCTGCATCAACAATCACAGGTACATTACTTTGTTCGATGATAATTTCTAAAAAGTCCATCGTTCTCAATCCTTTGTTTGTACCAATCGGAGCTCCCAAAGGCATTACAGCAGCTGTTCCTGCATTCTCCAACAACTTACACAACACTGGATCAGCGTGAATATAAGGCAATACAATAAAACCTAATTTTGCCAATTCTTCCGTCGCTTTTAACGTTTCAATAGGGTCTGGTAATAAATATTTTGGATCTGGGTGAATTTCTAATTTTAACCAATTCGTTTCCATTGCTTCACGAGCTAATTGCGCAGCGAAAATCGCCTCTTTAGCATTTCTTGCCCCTGAAGTGTTCGGTAGTAAATTGATATTCGGATGATTTAAATGTGCTAACAAATCATCTGTTTCTGTTTCTAAATCAACACGTTTTAGGGCAACAGTGACCAATTCACATTGAGAAGCCAATACTGCCTCTTCCATTTGTTCTGACGAACCGAATTTTCCAGTCCCCAAAAACAATCTTGAATTAAATTCTTTATCTGCTATTTTTAATTTTTGTATCATGTTCATTTTTAATTTTGAGCAGGTTGTAAATTTAACTCCTCTACTCTTTTGATTAAAGTTTCACTTGTGTTATTCGTAATCAACCCTGAAACTGCAATTCCATATATACCAACTTCTAAAATTGAATCTATATCCTCCTCCAAAATTCCTCCTATAGCTAAAATAGGTATCTGAATACCTTCTTTTGAAAGTTTTGTAATAATCTCTTTATATCCTTCTAATCCAACGATTGGACTTAATTTTTCTTTTGTAGTTGTAAATTTAAATGGACCCAAACCGACGTACGTACACTTTTCATGATAGCGTTGAACAACATCATCGTATGTATTTGCTGTCCCACCGATTATTTTCTTGTCACCTAATAATTCTCTTGCTTCTTGAATGGATGTGTCAGTCAAACCAAGATGAACACCGTCCGCATCGATTTTTTTTCCTAGTTCAACGTTATCGTTAATGATAAAAAGTGCTTCGTATTTTTCACATAATTCTTTTGCTGATATCGCTGTTTGTTCTAAAATTTCAGGTGTTGCTTTTTTAAAACGCAATTGTACCCAGCGACAACCAACTTCTAACGCTTTTTGAATGTTCGTTAATTGCTCTTCCTGTGTGTCACCTTGTGATATATATTGTAGTTTATACATAATATGCTAATAATGAATTATTAATTGAAAGTTGTTTTTCAATGAAACGTTTTGCTTTTTCACATGCTACATCTATTGAAAATCCTAATGCCACGTTACTCGCTATGGCACTTGATAACATACATCCTGAACCATGTTTTGGAAAAACTTGTGTATTCGCAGGAAGAAAATCAATTTCTATTCCATTGTAAAATAGCGTATCAACTCCTATTTTATCCGTTCTATGACCTCCTTTTAATAAAATAGTTGTGTGTAAAGAAAGTTCTTTTGCTCCTTGATATACATCACCATTTCCCGTTAATTTGTGAACCTCATTCGCATTTGGCGTAATCAAATCAATAGATTTCAATAAGGTCATCAATTTTTCTTGATTAATTTCATTAACAAAATCAAAACCACTACTCGCAGACAAAACCGTATCCCAAACAATAAAAACAGTTGGTTGGTGTTCTTTCACTTTATTGACGATTGTTTGTAATCTTTCAAAAGATTCTATAATCCCGATCTTTACGGCACCAAATTGATATCTAGTAAACAAAGTGTCTAATTGTTTAACAATTTGTTTTTCCTCTATCCATCCAACTGAAACAAAAGTATCTTCTGTTTGAATTGTATTTGCCGTTAACACCCCCATTCCCATACATTGATTGAATTCAGCTGTTTTGATATCAGCCAAGACACCGGCACCACCACAAGGATCGTAACCTGCTATTGTAAGTATGTGGGGTCTTTTGTTCATTTTTTCACCTCCCTAAATCCCTCCTCAAGGAGGGATACTAATTTATTTACAATTAATGTTGGGTTTTCTTGTTTCCAAACACCTCCTAAAAAGGCTACTCCATCAAATCCTAAATTCAAAGCATTATGATAATTCTCAACTGTTATTCCACCTAATGCAATTAATTTGATATCTTTTCTAACATCATTTAAATCAAAAGAAACCGCTTTATGATTCTGTTTCGTTATACTATCAAAAACAGGACTTAAAAAAGCATATTCAAATACTGAATTTAACTTTTGGAAATCTTCCACTGAATGAACTGAAGTTGATAAAATAAATCCAATAACATGTAATTTTTCTAGTTTTTCGTCACCAATTTCAATTCGATCATTTTCAGAAAAATGCAAACGATTTACTCCAAATTCAGATGCCAAAAAATGATGGTGATTTAATACAATTTGTTTTCGTTCTTCTTCAGTAAAAGAGTTTAAAAACTGAACCACTTCATCTTCTGTCGATTCATATCTTCTTAAATGAAAAAAATGAGCTTCATGATCTATAAAAGTTTTTATGGTTCTAACTTCATCTGAAGTTTTGTTATCTGCGGAAATTAGTATTTTCATTAATTTTCAAATAATTCATATTGCAAAAAGCGTTCATAAACTATTTTTTTATGTCTATAAAACCTAATTTTCTGTAAATAAACTTTTGGCCCTTCTGGTATTGTATAAAGCAAATTTTCATTTATTATTTCTTGTGACTTAATATATAAATCTGGATGATACATATATTTAACAACTAGAGAATCATTATGAGGATCCTCTACAACAACATTTCTTACCAATTGATTATTTTTATTTTCTCTTAATTCAGAATAAAAATGAAAATCGGTAAATACTTTATTGGTTGAACTATTTGGAATTATCGATTGACTAGTTACAGAATCAACATAACCTAAAAAAGAGCCATTAAATGCATACTTAAATAATATTGTATTCCAACGTATTAATCTACCGCATGTGTCAAAAGCTAATGTATTCATTTTAATTGTATCCAACTGTTTCCCATGATGATGAACACTAAACTCTCTGATATGTCTAAACTTCATCGTTTTATTCATAAAAGAAGACCAATACCAATTGAAAACAGTGTTTTTGTTGATTACATTTGTATCATTACGTAATAAATCCTTGAAATCAATTTGTTGAGCAGCACTGATCTGAACAAATAAAAGAAAAGTAATAAAAGTAATTTTTTGCATTGAATTGAATTGAAAAGCATAAATGAGACCACAAAATTGCAGTCTCATTTATTTTTAAGAATATATTTCGCTTCCTTTTTGCTTGAACTCTTCTGATTTTTCAAACATCCCATTATCAGCTGCTTCACGGATATCTTGCGTGATTTTCATCGAGCAAAATTTCGGTCCACACATGGAACAGAAATGTGCCACTTTTGCACCTTCAGCAGGTAAAGTTTCATCATGAAATTCTCTTGCAGTATCTGGATCTAAAGACAAGTTAAACTGGTCTTCCCATCGGAATTCAAAACGTGCTTTACTTAAAGCGTTATCTCGGTATTGTGCTCCTGGGTGACCCTTTGCTAAATCCGCAGCGTGAGCAGCAAGTTTATAAGTTATCACACCATCTTTCACATCTTTACGATTTGGTAATCCTAAATGCTCTTTTGGTGTAACATAACATAACATTGCAGTCCCAAACCAACCAATCATAGCTGCACCAATTGCAGAAGTAATATGGTCATAACCAGGTGCGATATCTGTAGTCAATGGACCTAATGTATAAAAAGGTGCTTCGTGACACTCTTTTAATTGTTTATCCATATTTTCTTTAATCAAATGCATCGGTACGTGTCCAGGACCTTCAATCATCACCTGAACATCGTGTTTCCAAGCAATTTTAGTCAATTCACCTAAGGTTTCTAATTCACCAAATTGTGCAGCATCGTTCGCATCTGCTAAAGAACCTGGACGTAAACCATCCCCTAAAGAGAAAGCCACATCGTACGCTTTCATAATTTCACAAATCTCCTCAAAATGAGTGTATAAGAAATTTTCTTTATGGTGAGACAAACACCATTTAGCCATGATAGAACCACCACGAGAAACGATTCCTGTCATACGTTTTGCAGTCAAAGGAATGTATCTTAACAATACACCAGCGTGAATCGTGAAGTAAGAAACTCCTTGTTCTGCTTGTTCAATTAAAGTATCTCTGAAAATTTCCCATGTTAAATCTTCAGCTTTCCCATTTACTTTTTCAAGAGCTTGGTAAATAGGAACTGTACCAATCGGAACTGGTGAGTTACGAATGATCCACTCTCTAGTTTCGTGGATATTTTTACCTGTAGATAAATCCATGATTGTATCAGCACCCCAACGACATGACCATACCGCTTTTTCAACTTCTTCCTCAATACTTGAGGTTACGGCAGAATTTCCAATATTTGCATTGATTTTCACCAAGAAGTTACGACCAATGATCATCGGTTCGCTTTCAGGGTGATTAATATTATTTGGAATTATTGCTCTACCAGCTGCGATTTCGTCTCTTACAAACTCTGGTGTAATCCAATTAGTAGGTGTATTTGCTCCAAAGCTATTTCCCGGATGTTGCGCACACATTGTTTCAAATTGGTCACCCAATTGTTCTTTTAATGCTTCAATACGTTGATTTTCTCGAATTGCTACATATTCCATTTCAGGAGTAATGATTCCTTTTTTCGCGTAATACATTTGAGAAACATTCATTCCCGATTTCGCTTTCAACGGTTTTGAAATGTGCTCAAAACGTAAGTGATCCAACGAAGTATCGTTAATTCTTTCTTTTCCGTAATCAGAAGAAATTTGATCTAATGTTTCAACATCATTACGATCTAAAATCCATTGTTCACGTATACGTGGTAATCCTTTTTTAACGTCTAATTGGTAATTTTCATCTGTATATGGACCTCCCGTGTCATACACTGTTACAGGTGGGTTTTCTACCATTTTACCATTGTATAATTTCGTTGGAGAAACATTAATTTCTCTCATTCCAACTTGGATATTGTGTAATATCCCTGGTACATATACTTTTTTAGAACCTGAAATTGGCCCTGTGGTAATGCTACCTTGTTCTGGTGTTTTATCCGCTTTACTCATAGTTTATCCCCCTTGGGTGGCTTTAATAATTAATACTTGATCGTTTTGATTTAAAATTGTTTTTTCCCATTCATTCTTTGGAATCACTTCTTCATTGATAGCGACTGCCAATCCTTTGGAATTCTCTCCCACTTGAGAATTAACAATAGCCAGTAACGAAGTTTGTTCTTCAGTTTGTATGTGTTGATTATTTACAAAGATTTCCATCCTAATTTATTTACAGCACTTTAGGAGGATACAGAAAATTAAACGTACTGCTTCCATTCACTTTTTCCTACGACAGTATAAACTGTTTCAGGTTCAAAGGGTATAATCTCAGTCCGAATCATTATCAGGACACCCCTAAAGTCGATGTGAAATTACGAAAATTATTTATTGATAAAAAATAAATTATACTTGATTATTTTTTCCATAATAAACTACCATCTCCATAACTTAAAAAGCGGAAATTGTGATTCAGGGCGTATTCGTAGATACCCCTCCACGAATCACCCACCAAAGCACTAATCAACAACAACAAAGTACTTTCTGGTTGATGGAAATTGGTTACTAAAGCATTGATAATATTATATTTATAACCAGGCGCGATAATGATTTGTGTTCGTGAAATAAAACGGGGTTGATTTTCCTTTTGTAAAAAATCGATTAAGGCTTGGTATGCTTCTTTTGGAGTACAAAGTTCTTTAGTCTCATATGGCTCCCATTGTTGCACCTCTAATTCTTTGACTTTTAGTTCAGGATTGAAAAATAATTTTCGTCCTATCCAATATAAACTTTCCACTGTACGAGTAGAGGTTGTTCCAACAGTAACTATTGTTTTATCTCCTAAGGAATCACAAATTGACTGAATGGTATTTATGTCAACATCTAAATATTCACCGTGCATTTCGTGTCCACCGATTTCTTCACTTTTTACAGGTTTGAATGTTCCTGCTCCCACATGAAGTGTTACATATTCATTTTTAACCCCTTTATTTTCAAGATTTCGAATTATTTTTTCTGTAAAATGTAAACCTGCAGTTGGAGCAGCAACAGAACCTGATTCTTTAGCAAAAGTCGTTTGATATCGCTCTACATCAGACGTTTCTGTTTCTCTATTTAAATAGGGTGGTAAAGGAATACTCCCAAAAGCATGCAATATTTCTGCGAAAACAATTTCAGTTGGTGACCAAGACAAGGTTACATGAAAAAAGTCATTTACACGTTCTTTATTAGATAAAGTAAGTTCAATTTGCTGTCCATTCCAGTCAATAATTCTGGTTAGGGTATCTTTCTTCCAACGTTTTGCATTGCCAATATAACATTTGATTTCCAATTCACCCTGACAACACATTGCTAAAGAAGCATCAATATGCTTGTCTACTGCTTCTAAATAAAACAATTCTACCACAGCCCCTGTTTCGGTATGGAACAACATCCTCGCTTCAACTACCTTGGTATTATTGTAAATCATCAAGGTATTTTCAGGTATGTAATCGGCAAAATTTTTATATACATCCTCGTGAATAGAGTCATTCTCATATACCAATAACTTGGATGCGTCTCGCTCTGATAAAGGATATTTTGCAATACGTTCATCAGGTAAATGATAAGTAAAATCGGAAATTTGAATATTTTTAATCGAAGACATCTTATTGAAATTTTAATTCGTAACCTACCCTTTTCTCTTAGAATTCATTTTTGGCTTATAATGTTCCATATGTTTTAATTCTTGAATAACACTTGAACTATTTTTGGTAAAGAATTCTTTCATGATTATGTTGTAAAATTCTTCTTTATTTTCGAATAAATCTTTCATCACAAATTCAGAATCGTCTCTATTCAATACCATTAAATTGATTAAATCCTCAGCAATAGCTAATTTCATCGAAACCAACAATATATCATTATACTTATCAACCAGTTCTCTGATTTTAGTTTCTTGTTGCTGGGTCATGCCAAAAAATTTAATTTAAAATAGGGGAATACACAAAAATAAATCTTGTATCAATACAAACTACTTCAAAACACAAAATTATCCTTTTAGTTTTTCCAACCATTCCAAAGTGACCTGATTAAACTCTTCGAATTTTTCAATGTTTACAATATGACCACAATTTTCAACTACAGCTAAACTTCCATATTTTTCTAAATCAGCCATTTTAACTACATCATGAATAAACATATGATCTTGACGACCAGAAATAAAAAGCACAGGTAATTCGTGTGTTTCTTTTTCGAAGCGTTTTAAAGTAGCATCTAAGGATCCCGTTAATCCAAACCAACGAATGAATTCCGATTTTTTCATTTTTTTCGCTTCATGTATAAAAATAGCTCTTGAATGTTTATGGTTTCTTCTGGGAAGGATTATCCAAGCAAAAAAAGAATAGAGAAAAATAAAAGGAACAATTTTTTTAGACGTATTACCGATAAATATCAAAAAACGAGAAAATGTTGTCAATCGAATAATTGCTCCAGACATAACCATAGATTGAACACGTTGTGGTTGTAATTCAACAATTTGTCTTATCATCAACGTACCCAATGAAACCCCTATAAAATGAGACTTCTCAATTGAATGTAGATCTAAAACATCAATTACCTCTTTTGAAATTGCCGGAAAAGTGTAATTCAGTTTTTTATTTATTACTTCATCTACTGTGGTCCTACCATGACCTCGTAAATCTATTAAAAGGACATTGTACTTCTTTCTAAATGAATTTACTTGCTTGAACCAAATGGTTGAACTTCCTCCTGCTCCATGAATAAATGTCACCCATTCAGCAGTTTTATTTTCATGTTTATAAATCGTGTGATGTAGCATCTACTTTTTTTAGTTTACTCCAAACCAAAAGCGTAGAGCTGATAAAAATTAAATTTCCAATCCCTAATACACCCCATTCGGTAAATTTAGATGACAATTTCCTTCCCCATAAATCCATAGAGTCAAAAGAAAACAATAACATACCTAAAGCAAAAGATATCCAAATCCATTTATTATTTAATTTTTTAGCCATCAAAAGCAAAACCATCACCATCGGTATAGACAATAAAAAATGTTGTGAATCGGTCACAAAAAAATTAGGAATAAATCCTAAAAATATACTTATCCAAAACCAAAAATCTGCTTTATTTGGTGGTGATTTTAGGTGATTTTTTAACCATATCACGACCAATAAAATCAATCCAATGATTGAGGGAATCCAAGAATCTGGTTGACCCAAAATTGTAGGAATCATGAATTGTAAGGAAGAAGGATTTGATATATACTCCCCATGTGCAGTCACCGAATTCACCCAACCACTCCACAAGTTCCAATTTGTAGACCAACCCCAAAACAGAGCTGGCATTAATAAAAATAGAACACCCCAACCTGAAAATAAAAGAATCATTTTCCAATTTTTATATAACAAAATCGGAAGTACTACCAAAATCATGATTGGTTTTAAAATTAACATCAAACCATAAAACAAAGATGCTAAGAGCCATTTTTCTTTAAAATAAAACCAAGAACCTAACGTAAAATTGGCTAATAATATAATATTTACATTCCCCATATGAAATTCACGGGTAAGGTGAATGGCAATGACAAAAAAGGATAAGGATAAAAGCCAATGTGGTGATTGAATTTGAAAAACGAAAGAAATAATTCTTTGCCACAAAGGAAGTGAAATTAACAAACAAGCAAACAATAAAATAATATGGATTATTTTTACTGTTTGAAAAGAAAAATAGGTTGCTGGAGCAAAAAACAATAATGTAGTAGGCGGATACTTAAAATAACCAGTATCTAATCCATAGGGATGTATATATGGATTGTTTCCTTTTAAAAAATCAATCGTAGCTTCAAAATATACTTTAAAATCATTTGCATAAAGTTTATCATTACTCAACTCTACAGAAACAAATAAAACTGTAAATAAAGTAATTAAAATAAAGTATGATAAGTATGATTTTTTTTTAAAAAACTCAACCATATTAATTATTAAACTCTTAAATTTAATATGAATTCAACCGAAACAAAGTTAACTTAAAAGTTTTAGAATAAGCCCTTCGTATTTTTCTAGAACAACAAAATCTTGAATAAGTTTATCCTTACGATCAATTGTTGAATAAATACACTCCCACGCTTCTTCGCTATTTAATGGCAAAGTAAATACACTATTCTTGAAATTTAGTATAATATATAATGTCTGATTTTCAAAAATTCGAAAGTATCCTAGTATCCCATTTTGACCTGTATTTACAAATAAAATTGTCCCTAGTTGCAGTATTTTGTTTGAATTTCTGAGAGAAATTAAAAATTTATAATGATTTAATAATGAATACTTTGTTTTTAGTTGATGCTCAACATTTACCCTGAAGAAATTTCTATTTATAGGTAACCATGGTTTTGAGTTTGAAAAACCAGCATATTTATCATCAGACCATTGCATAGGAGTACGCGATTTATCTCTACCAGTAAAAAATGGCCAAAATTTGATTCCTAAAGGATCTTTGATATGTTTCCTTCTTATTTTTTGATTTTGCATTCCAATTTCTTCACCATAATAAATAAAGGGTGTACCACGTAACGTAAGCAAAAGTAAACTAGTTAAATATGCCTTTTGATGTTTATTTCTGCCTATTCCAAAACGATTGTAACTTCTTAATAAGTCATGATTACTCATGACATAGGTAGGCCATCCTTTTTCTGGTAAATTTATCTCCCAAGATTCAATGCATTTAAAATATTTTCTTGCATTCCAATATCTGAAAATCAAGGAAAAATCAAAAGCCAAATGTAAGGCGTTATCTCCTTGATCTAAATAATTTAATACTGTAATATTATTTCCTGGCGGGGGTGTATATATTTCACCAACAAGCATTTTATCGCCATATGACTCTACCAATTCTCTTAACTTTCGAACAATTTTGATGGAAGTTCCTCTGTTTCTATTATATAATTGATGTTTCGATGGTTTACCCCATTTTATCAATGGATTATCTCTAAACTTCTCATCTTTAACAATATAATTGATTACATCTAAACGAAATCCATCTACTCCTAATTCTAACCAAAATCTAACTTCCTCAAAGAAAGTTTGTTGCAACTCTTTATTTCGCCAATTTAAATCGGGTTGTTCTTTTAAGAAGCTATGTAAGTAATATTGCTGGGTGGACTCATCCCATTGCCAAGAACTACCACCAAAAGCGGATTTCCAATTGGTAGGGACTTTTCCGTTTCTAGGACTTTTCCAGATATACCAATCTCTTTTCGGATTTGTTAATGAAGATGAGGACTCTAAAAACCATGGATGTTGATTAGAGGTATGATTCATTACTAAATCCATAATGATTCTTACTTGATTTTTATGTGCTAAAGCCAACAACTCTTTAAAGTCTTCTAAATTTCCATAACTACCATCAATTTCACGATAATTGACAATATCATAGCCATAGTCTTTCATTGGTGAATCGTAGATTGGAGACAACCAAATCGCAGTAACACCTAAATTTTTAAGGTAGTCGAACTTTTGAATTACACCTTGTAAATCCCCTATACCATCCTCATTAGAATCGAAAAAACTCCTTACATAAAGATGATAAACCACACCATGTTTCCACCAAATAAATTGATCTTCTTCCATTTAAAAACTAAAAAACTTCGATGATTAAATTAATCACCGAAGTTGTCTAGAAAATATATTTAAAGTAAACCTTTTGTTAAGAGAATGTTTAGAAAACTACATATTTCTTCTGTACTGACCTCCTACTTCAAACAACGCCGATGTTACTTGACCTAATGATGCATGTTTACACGCTTCCATTAAATATTCAAATACATTTTTATTGTTTATTGCTGCAAGCTGAACTTCACGAATGGCTTTTTCAGCCTCCGATTGTTTCACTACATGTAGTTCTTTCAGCATTGAAATTTGGAATTGTTTTTCTTCCTCTGTTGCACGAATAACTTCACCTGGAATAATCGTTGGCGAGCCTTTCGAACTCAAGAATGTATTTACCCCAATTATTGGATATTCTCCAGTATGTTTCAATGTTTCGTAATACAATGATTCCTCTTGAATTTTAGAACGTTGGTACATTGTTTCCATGGCTCCCAATACCCCTCCTCTTTCTGTAATGCGATCAAATTCAGACAATACTGCTTCTTCTACTAAATCAGTCAATTCCTCAATAATAAAACTTCCTTGAAGCGGATTTTCATTTTTCGCTAATCCTAATTCTCTGTTGATGATTAACTGAATTGCCATTGCACGTCGAACAGACTCTTCTGTTGGTGTTGTAATCGCTTCATCATACGCATTGGTATGTAGTGAATTACAATTATCATAAATCGCATACAACGCTTGTAGGGTTGTACGAATATCATTAAAATCAATTTCTTGCGCGTGTAAAGAACGTCCAGAAGTTTGAATGTGATATTTCAACATTTGTGCTCTTGGATTGGCTCCGTATTTTTTCGCCATCGCTTTTGCCCAAACACGACGAGAAACACGACCTATCACAGCATATTCAGGGTCGATACCATTTGAGAAGAAGAATGATAAGTTAGGGCCAAAATCATTGATATCCATCCCTCTACTTAAATAGTATTCAACAAATGTAAATCCATTTGCAAGGGTAAATGCTAATTGGGAAATTGGGTTAGCTCCCGCTTCCGCAATATGATAACCTGAAATAGATACAGAATAGAAGTTACGCACCTTATTTCCAATGAAATATTCTTGTACATCTCCCATCAAACGCAACGCAAATTCTGTTGAGAAAATACACGTATTTTGTGCTTGGTCTTCTTTCAAGATATCTGCTTGAACTGTTCCCCTCACTTGTGCTAAAGTATCTGCTTTGATTTTTGCATACACTTCTGCAGGCAATACTTGATCACCTGTTACTCCCAACAACATCAATCCTAATCCATCGTTTCCTTCTGGTAATTCACCTTGGTAACGAGGTCTCGCTTTTCCTTTTTCGGCGTAAATCGCATTAATTTTCGCTTCGATTTCTGCCTCTAATCCATTCGCTTTGATGTATTTCTCACAATTTTGATCAATTGCGGCATTCATAAAGAAACCTAATACAATTGGTGCAGGACCATTAATCGTCATCGAAACAGACGTTTTCGGATCACTTAAATCAAATCCAGAATATAGTTTTTTAGCATCGTCCAAACAACAAACAGAAACCCCAGAATTTCCAATTTTACCATAAATATCTGGTCTTAAATCAGGATCATTTCCGTATAATGTTACTGAATCAAATGCTGTAGACAAGCGTTTTGCTGGCATCCCCAAACTCACGTAATGGAAACGTTTATTGGTTCTTTCTGGACCACCTTCACCCGCAAACATACGCGTTGGATCTTCTCCTTCACGTTTGAATGGAAATAATCCAGAAGTATAAGGGAATTCACCTGGTACATTTTCTTGTAAGGTCCAACGAAGAATATCACCCCACGCTTCATATTTAGGTAAGGCAATTTTAGGCACTTGTGTTCCTGATAATGAAGTCGTATGTGTTTCCAAAGAAAGTTCTTTGTCTCTAACTTTAAACTTAAAAACAGGATCTTTATATAATTTTTTCTTTTCTTGCCAATTTTCAATAATCGCCCAGTTTTTAGGATCGAAATTTAATTTCTCAATCTCAAACGATTCTTGCAACCCTTTTACCAAACGATCCTTATCATCGATATTCATTTTTGAAATCGTATCGATTGATTTTTGAAGACCATATAATTTATTTGCTACTTCCACTTGTTGGTTTACCCATTTGTCGTAATTACGATTATTTTCAGAAATTTCAGACAAGTAGCGCGTTCTATCGGGTGGAATAACAAATATTTTTTCAGACATTTCATCTGTCACTTCAAAAGTTGAAGGTAAATTTGCTTCTGCTTTATCGTTTAACGTTTTAATAATTACTGAATATAAAGTATTCATTCCAGGGTCATTAAATTGAGAGGCAATCGTGCCATAAACAGGCATTTCATCTGTATTTTGCTCCCACAAGTTATGATTACGTTGGTATTGTTTGCGTACATCACGTAACGCATCTAATGCACCTCTTTTATCGAATTTATTCAATGCGATTACATCGGCAAAATCCAACATATCAATTTTTTCCAACTGAGTTGCTGCACCATATTCTGGTGTCATTACATATAAGGATACATCCGAGTGATCTAATATTTCTGTATCCGATTGACCAATACCTGAAGTTTCTAGTATAATTAAATCATACTTTGCTGCTTTCAACACATTCACTGCTTCTGCAACGTGTTTTGACAAAGCTAAATTCGACTGACGAGTTGCTAACGAACGCATATACACACGTTTGTTTTTAATCGCATTCATACGAATTCTATCTCCCAACAAAGCACCACCTGTTTTTCTTTTCGAAGGATCTACCGAAACTACTGCTATGGTTTTATCTTGGAAATCCAATAAAAAGCGACGCACTAATTCATCTACTAACGAAGATTTACCTGCACCTCCTGTTCCTGTAATCCCCAATACAGGCACTTTATTTTCAGCTGCTAAAGCGTGAATTTTGTCTAAAATCGCTTTTGATTCTTCTGGATAATTTTCTGCCGCAGAAATCACACTTGCAATTTCAGGTACGTTTTTATCCTTGATTTTATCTAAGTCAAATGATATTTTATTTCCCAAAGGGAAGTCAGATTTTTGAACTAAGTCATTTATCATTCCTTGTAATCCCATGGCACGACCATCATCCGGATGATAGATACGCGTGATTCCATAGGCTTGTAATTCTGCTATTTCAGATGGTAAAATAGTTCCTCCGCCACCAGCAAAAATCTTAATGTGTGGAGCACCCTTTTCTTTCAATAAGTCGTACATGTACTTCAAGTACTCATTATGACCACCTTGATAGGAAGTCATTGCTATTGCTTGAGCATCTTCTTGAATAGCACAATCAACTACCTCTTCAACACTTCGATCATGACCTAAATGAATTACTTCACAACCTGTTGTTTGGATAATTCTTCGCATAATATTGATTGCTGCATCGTGACCATCAAACAAAGAAGCTGCAGTTACAATTCTGACTTTATTGATTGGTTTGTAAGGGGCTACATTTTCCATAAATTACTACTTAGATAAGTGGGTGCGAAGATAAGTAAAAGAGAAGAGAGTTAAAAGTTATTCAGATAAAAGACAATCAGACATCAGAATTTTGAAGTAAGTCCAATTCTAAAAATAAATCACACATTTCTTATCTTTATAAAAAATCGAAGTAAATGAACATCGCACACACTGAATTTGAAAATTTCACATGGATTGACATTACGCAACCAGATGAGATAAAATTAGCTTCTTTAGCAGATGAATATAGTTTAGATTATTATTTAATAAAAGACAGTTTAGAACGAGGACATTTGCCTAAAATTGAAAAATTATCCAATTATACATTTATAATATTACGGGCATTTTCAAAAATACATAAGGGAAGAATAACAAATGTCAATGAACTTTCAAATAAAATCGCCTTTTTCTATAATGATAAACAAATTATTACCATACATAGAGCAAATTTTGATTTCATTAAAGAAATCACCAATGAAAACCAATTTATTAATTCAGAACAGTTTTTGTTATACTTAATAAAAAAAATGATTGAAACATATTCTGAATCAGCTCTAGAACTTTCTGACAAGATAGATAGGATAGAACAAGTGATTTTCTTAAAAGATTATCGTAAAGTATCATTGGAAGATTTATATTTTCAAAAGTCACAAACACGAATTTCGAAAAAGATTTTACAGTTAACTCAACATGTAATGCAAGAAATGGATGTATTTGAAGACAATAAAACAGCTATTCAAGACATCAAAGATCAGCTTATAAGTTTAGTTTTAACTTTTGACGAAGTCATGGATGATTCAAATAACTTATTGAATATGTATCTCTCTGTAAATGCACAAAAAACAAATGATGTAATGAAATTACTTACTATATTCTCTGCCTTTTTTCTACCACTTACATTTATTGTTGGAATATACGGAATGAACTTTAAACACATGCCTGAACTAGAGGGGAGCTATTCATATTATATTGTATTAGTCTTAATGGCTATCTTGTCATTCATTATATTTTATTGGTTTAGAAAGAAAAACATTTTATAAGTTTTATCTTATATTTTTTTGAATTATCATTAAACCTTTTCTTATTGAGATAGTCAAAATAAAAACAACCTTTAAATTTATAATTATGAAAAATCTAAAATCAATTGCTTTAACAGTAATTCTTTCAGGAACAACGTTTTTAAGCTTTTCTCAAGAAAAAGAAATTAAAACTCCAGAGCAACGCGCTGAAAAAAGAACAGAAGTTTTAACAAAAAAATTGGACTTGAGTACCGAACAACAATCAAAAGTGGCTGAACTAAACCAAAAAACAGTTAAAGAAGTAGAATCCATTAAAAACAACACATCCTTATCTAAAGAAGAAAAAAAGAATGCTATTAAACAACTTCGTGAATCTAAAAGAACAGAACTTCGATCAATGTTAACAACTGATCAACAACAGAAAATGGATAAAATGAAAGAAAAAAGAGATCAAAAACGTGAGCAAAACAAAAACAGAAAAGGAAAATAGAATTTCAAATCAAGGTTCGAAATTGGCTATTTTTATTTGCCCATTTGGTTCATAAAGGATAGTAGTATACCAAAACATACCCTCTCCTTTCGGATTTTTTGAATCACCAATAAAAGTAACTTTATAATAGTCAATTTCATCCATATTAGGGGTTTCCTGAAGAGCTAATCTAATGGTGGTAAGCCTTTCTATTTCACTTGTCAACCTCAACACATCCTCATCAAGAATACTGATTTCTTTTTCGTAAACTTCTTTTTTTAAGGGGTACCAAGCCATATTAAGTCTCATTCGCTCAATAAGACGAATATTTGACTCTATTTTATTCCTAACTTGTTCTTTTGTAAAATCAATTTTTTGAATAGAATCATAAACTGTTTGCTTCACAAGTATTGTTTCAAACAAAGTATCTACAATAATAAAATTAGAAAAATTAACAAGTTTTTTATTACAAAAATTATGGGCTGTAGTAACTGTTTTGCCTAGAATTTTTTTTCTAACATCTTCCTTCTTTACAAAACGAAAACTTTGGGAATAAGAGTTTACAGTTATAAATACAAAAAAAGGTAATAATATAAATCTCACGTTTCCAAAAATACTTTTTTCAAAAGTAAGTAAAAACAATTAATTATTTCTTAGCAATTTTATTAAAACTTATTAATTTTTGTCTACTACATTTAAATCTATCTATCTCTGAGTTTCTTTTGCAAAGGTGTTTTGTTTGACAATTCTCAACTCGCTCTCTCCACAAACGGTAGCTTGAAAATTTCAATTCCTTTTTCATTAATGCTTTTACATCTGCTTCACGAAGACCAAACTGGGCGAAAATAGCATCGAATGGAGTTCTGTCCTCCCAAGCCATTTCAATGATTCGATCAATATCTTCTGGTTGTAAAATTAATTTCATTTTTTACATTTTTGACTACAATACTTTACTTCTTCCCATACCTTTTCCCATTTTTTCCGCCAGGTAAAAGGTCTGCCACAAGTCAAACAAATTTTTTCAGGTAAATGTTGCTTTTTAACTCCCTTCATTTATTAACAATCTATATTATGGTTTAGCGTATGGAAATCGTTTGCCTTTCAAAACAACATGATAACTATCTAACCCTGAATTTGTAATACTAGAAGCCGCATGTAAATCAACAAAGCCATCTTCTTGAACAATATGTTTTGGCAAATATATTTCATGGATTTCACCTATTACAAAAAGCGTATTATTAATGTTAAATGGAACCTTTTCTTTAAATTGTAATCCAATATTAACCGATGATTCTCCAACATAAGGCGCAAAAAAACCATCTTTAAATTCAGTTGTTAAACCTACTGCATCAAATTCTGAAATTTCTTTTGCATAGCGAGCAGATGTTTGATGGGCCTTTTCAACAAAACTAGGCTTCACATTATTAATTGTATAATATCCAGTATCTTCAATATTTTGTAAAGTATGTCGATCAACAGAATCCGGTCTAACTACCATACCAATCAAAGGAGGATGAGCACCAAGATGAACAATAGAATTAAAAATGGAAAGATTGGTGTTACCATTTTTGTCTTTGGTTCCAATCAGTGAAACCGATTTATAACCGGTAATTGAATTAATGAAAGTGGCACGATACCGCTTTTCCATATCCATAATTTCATCAATACTTATTTTTGTAATTGTAGACTCCATAATTTTCTGTACTTAAACTCTTTATCGTAATCATTTGCTTGCTTATCTACATTAAACACCCTATGACCACGAGGATCATTCCCTACCCCAGCAATATATGCCCAATTTCCCCAATTACTACAAACATCATAATCGATTAATTGTTCTTCAAAATATGCGGCTCCAAACCTCCAATCTAGCTTCAAATCATTACACAAATAACTTGCTACATTTTGACGCCCTCTATTACTCATAAAACCGGTTGTATTTAACTCATTCATATTTGCATCCACAAAATCATTTCCGGTTTGACCATTTTTCCATTTATCAATATAGATAGGATGGATCTTTCGAGAAATTGGTTCATCATCTTTGATTCCATTTTTGAAAAACAATTTAGTATCATATTTCCGCATTACCCAATGAAAATATTCTCGCCATAATAATTCGAAATACAACCAATAAGTAGAATCATTTTTGATATTCAATTTTTCAAAATTCATTAACTCGTATATAATTTCGCGCGGACTAATACAACCCAATGCCAACCAAGGTGAAAATTTAGATGAGTAATCAGAACCTATCAATCCATTTCTAGTTTCTTTATATACAGCAACTTGTTGGGTTTCGTAAAAATAAGATAGAACTCGTTTAGTAGCCATTTTGAGACCTCCTTGAAATGGAAATGCAGTTCGATTATCATCAGTGAATTCACTTAGATAATTATGTATCTCAATTGGAACTTCAAAGTCTGGAATTGGAGGTGAACTAATTTTATCAGGTGCTTTTAAAGGTGCTTTTACCTGACATTCTTTTTCAATGTTAGTACGGAATTTAGTGAAAACATCGGGCAATTTTTTCAAGGGAAAAGGTAAATCACTTGGTGCAAATAATGTCGAAGTTTCAAACGTATGAATCACACATTTTTTTGACCAACATTCTTTTTCTAACTGTTGTAATAACAATCTTTCCTCTTGAGCTGGTGGTTCGACAGCATATACATCAGTTACATCGTATTTTTGAACGAGTTTTGGAATTAATTCTTTTGGATCTCCAAACTTAAAAAATAATTTACTTCCTAATTCCCTCAAAGCCTCATCTAATTCATGTAAACTCTCCATCAGAAACTTCAAACGAAATTTGCCCATTTTACGAGTACCAAAGTTTGTGACTTCCAAATTATTGGTATCAAAAACATATACAGGAATCACCTGATCAGAATGAGCAATAGCTTCCAATAAGGGTTTGTTATCATTGATTCTTAGGTTTGTAGTAAACCATATGATAGACGTTTTCATAACTCATTAATGTTTGATAAATACTCTTCAGCTTGATTTAACAACTCCGCTTTCACTTGTGGCTGCATTTTATCCCAAGTAACATACATCATTCCTATACGAGGATTTTTTCGGAGTAACTGTTCATTGCGCGCGTAAAAATGCCAATACAAACTATTAAACGGACAAGCCTTATCTCCTACTTTTTGTTTTGCATTATAATGACATTTCCCACAATAGGAACTCATTTTATCGATGTAATTTGCAGAGCTCACATATGGCTTGGTTCCAACAATACCTCCATCTGCAAACTGGCTCATCCCACGCGTATTGGTTATTTCTACCCAATCCAAAGCATCGATATAAATACCTAAATACCATTGATCTACCTCATAGGGGTGAACTCCAGCCAACAACGCAAAATTACCAGTAACCATTAAACGTTGTATGTGATGTGCATACGCAAATTTTAAGGATTGCTTGATACTGTGGCTTAAGCAAAGCATTTTTGTTTCCCCATTCCAATACCAATCTGGGAGTTTGTTTTCGTGATTGAAAAAATTGAGTGTGGAATACTCTGGCATGTGCATCCAATAAACGCCGCGCATATATTCTCTCCAACCTACTATTTGACGAACAAATCCCTCTACTTGATTAAGGGAAATTGAGTTGTTCTGCCTGTAATGCTTTATTACCTTTTCAATTACTTCTTGTGGTGAAATCAATTTCACATTCATTGCAAAAGAAATACGAGAATGATACACCGACCATGAATCTAGGGTCATAGCATCTTGAAACGTACCAAAATAAGGCAAGCAATATTCGATAAAAAAATCAAGTATTTCTAAACTATCCTTGCGTGTAACAGGCCAAATAAATTGTTTATCATCTATTTCACCCATTGTTTTTATCCCTGACTTGCGAATCATTTCCACAATATCAGAAACATCTCGATGAAATAAATAGGGATGAATGATGGTATGATTTGCCGGAATTTTCTTCCGATTATCACTATCAAAATTCCATTTATCTCCTTCGGGTTGACCGGCAATCATCAATATATCGTGTTTCTTACGCATGTAACGATAGAAACTCTCCATCAAAAACTGTTTTTTCCCTTTGAAAAATTCAGCAAATTCAGTTCGAGATGTAAAAAAATGTTCGGAATCAACCACTGAAACCGGAAGATTGAGTAATTCAGACAAAACAAGCAATTCTTGGTCTACTCGATATTCATCAGGATATTGATATTCAATATTTTCTATCTTATATTTTTGAGAAATCCATCGTATATTTTCTGTAAACGACTGTTTATTTTCAGAATCATCTAAATGTAAATAAATAACTTGATTCCCTTTCTGTTTTAGTTCGTCGGAAAACAAACGCATGGCTTGAAAAAACGCAACTACTTTTTGAATATGATGTACCACATAATCTGTTTCAGAACGAACTTCCATCATCACATATACCACGTTTTCATCGACTTGTTGAAACCATGAGTGCTGGTGATTGAGTTGATCTCCTAAAATTAAACGTAGTGTCTTTTTCATTTTCTTCGTTGATTTACATGCTTTTGTAAAATCCGTTTTCCTTCTTCCTTTGTATATGCTTCTTTGCGCATACCCCAAATGATATCACTGGCATATTTGCGAGTCGATTCTATAACAACAATCGGTACAGGATAATCTTCACCAAGACGACAATTATAAATCTCTTGTTCGAATACGTTCAATTTCCAAGGTTCGTGGATTAGATGAGCAGGAATATCTTTTAATTCTGGACACCATTGTTTGATAAATTCCCCTTCTGGATCATGATCCTCCGAGTTTTTTATTGGATTGTATATACGTACTGTATTGATTCCTGTAATCCCAGCTTGCATATGAATTTGTGGATAATGAATTCCAGGTTCGTAATCCAAAAATTGTCGTGCTAAAAAATGAAGTTCTCGCCAATCTTGCCATAAATTGAAAACAAAAAACGAAACGACCATCGCTCGCATGCGAAAATTAATATATCCTGTAGCCACCACACAACGCATACAAGCATCAACCAATGGAACCCCTGTTTTTCCTTGTTGCCAAGCGTCTATATACCTTTGATTTCGTTCTTTAACAATGCTATCATACGCTCGATTAACAGGTTCAAACTCCATCCGACATTCATCCTCAAACTTTTGCATAAAATGACTTTGCCAATGCAAGCGTGAAATAAAATTGGCTAGCGCTCTCTTGTTTTTAGATGTTTGATAAACGTGTAAAGTGGCTTGATAAACCATTCGCATGCTTACATTTCCATATGTCAAATACGGAGAAATACGACTACATCCTTTACGACTTAATAAAGGTTTGGAAATGTGTCTACTATAATTAAAATAACGCTCTGTTAAAAAACTCTTTAAATAACGAAGTCCTGTTGTAGTTCCTCCTACTTGAAAATTCGGATTAGGCTCTTTTATTTCGTTGGATAATTCTTCCCCTTTGAATTGTTGGTATTCAGATTCTTCTATATAAAACCATTGTATTTGTTTCAAATCGGTTTGGATAACCGGTGAAAGCATCGTTTCTTTCCAAAGCGCATCCCATTTTTCACGTGATTTTAGTCTTCTGACTACACCTCCTGTTCTGCTTTCTTTCCAATTTATATTACGATCACCAAACCAAGACTTCATATCTAAATCTCGATCGAAAGTCAACTTATTCCCAATCTCTTGCGAAGAAAAGACAGTGTCAATTTTCAATTGTTTCAGCAAACATTCAAACACCCCTTTTACCTCTTTGTGAAACAGATAGATATTACCTCCGACTTCATCCAGCTTTTTTTGCATATCGCTTAATGACTGATATACAAAACGCCAATGACGAATATCGCTATCATCATATTCCATCACGGATGGCTCAAACACATATATTAAAATCAAGGGATTACCATTCCTTACCGCCAAATCTAAGGGTTCATGATCTACCAGTCGTAAATCACGCTTGAACCAAACAATATTGACTGTAGGCAAAGACATAATAAATGTTGATTATTAAATTATTATTTTATTTCTTCACCGCCGACATTCCTCCATCCAAATGTAAAATCTGTCCGGTCATCCATGCTGATTTTGGTGTCAATAAAAATTCAAGCATATGAGTTACATCCTCCAACGTTCCGATAGCATTCAATGGATGACGTTGAGCAATAGCCACTTTTTTATCTTCAGTATTCACCATACGTTGTGTCATTTTGGTTTCGGTCAAAGATAAAGCAATGGCATTCACACGGATTTCTGGAGATAATTCTGCTGCTAACGAACGAACCAATCCCTCAACCGCGCCTTTATTCATTCCTACCGAAGCGTGAAATGGCATTCCTAATTGCACAGCCACAGAACTAAACAATACAATTGATGCCTGATTTGACAATTTTAAATTAGGCAAATATACTTTCACTGCATTGAACGCTCCCAACACATTGATTTTATATTCCTCTAACAAATCAACTTCTTTCAACGAACGCATCGGCTTTAAATTCACTGAACCAGGAAAATAAACCAATCCATCAATTTGTCCTTCCAACTGTGGGAAATCGGTTTCTGATAATCCGGAAATGATGTGTGATTGACTATATACACTCGAACATTCTGAACGAGAAAGTCCTATTATTTCTATTACTTGTTGTTTAAAATGGGTTGCTGTTGCTATTGCCATATCAGAATTGGCACCTATAAAAAGAAAACGTTGCATAATATATTGATTTCTCATTACAACAGAATAAATCACTAAAAGTTTAAAATAATGTTGAATGGTTGATGTTTAATTGTTAATTGGAAAATTTATAATAAACAAAAAATATCTTTCTCTTTTTACTAAAATTTTATTTCCAACAACAATGAATTCATCTTCTTGGTCATGTTTATAAAACAGACCTTTTAAGAGTTTATATTATTTAAATAAACTAGTGTATATTTTTAATATAAAGATTTAAGATTTTATTATTTCACATACAATATAAAACCAAACCACTTTAAAATTTAATGTCTAAGATTTAGACACCAGTAATTCATTTTTAAACTATTTTTATTATGAAAACACATAGAACTATGCCCAAAAAAAAAATACTCCATTCAATCAAAGCACCTGTAAGCAGAAGTATGGGGCCAAATGTGAAACAAGTCATCCCAAGTGGTGTGGAACATCTGGACCCTTTTGTGTTTTTTGATCATTTTGGTCCTTTTGAAAAAACATCGAATTTTCAAGGTGTACCGCCTCATCCTCACGCTGGAATTGCAACCATAACCTATTTAATAGAAGGAAGTAATCGCCATATAGATAGTTACGGACATGATGCGATGGTAGAAAAAGGAGATTTAGCTTGGATGCGCGCAGGAAAAGGGATTGTACATGCAGAAGGGATTAACGACCCTAACAATCCTTCCAAAATTATTCACGGATTACAATTATGGATTTCCCTACCTGCGAAAGATAAATTTATCGAACCAGACTTTTTTCATTATAAAAGCGATGAATTACCTCAATTAACTATTGAAAATGCGCAGATTAAAATCCTGGTAGGCGAACTTTTCAATCATACTTCACCCGTAGTAAGTTTGTCGCCTGCTTATATTTATGAAATCAAACAAGAAGCGAATAGCAGTATTGAAATCCCCATAAAAAAAGGATATAATTCAGGAATATACCTAATCGAAGGTGAAATAGAAACGGATGCAAAAACACTTACCTCCAGTTCTATTGCCAAATTTGAAACAGAGGGAGATATTATCAATATCAATGCTCAAACACAAGCGCATTATTTTGTTATAGGAGGCGAACCATTAAACGAACCCATTGTAGCTTATGCTTCTTTTGTAATGAATTCAAAAGCGCAAATCCAACAGGTGATAGATGCTTATCATAAGGGTGAAATGGGAGAAATTTAGTCTATATTATTTTTCAACTTCGTTTGAAAGAAGAATTTGAAGAAAACAAAATCGAAATCAAACAAAGATCCTTCAATTATTGTTTTAAATAAGTTTTCACATCAAGAGAAACAAATTACTTTTACAAAAACAAGAACCATGAAAACAGCATTAATTACTGGGGCTTCCAGCGGAATAGGATTAGAACTAGCTAAAATACACGCATCAAAAGGAGGTGATTTAGTTATAGTTGCACGAAATAAAGCAAAGTTAGAAGATTTAAAAACCGAACTTGAAAACAAATACAATATAGCAGTTCTTGTAATTGAAAAAGATTTAGCTATTCCTAATGCGGCTATTGAAGTATTTAATGAAACGGAAGAAAAAGGGATTCAAATAGATTTTCTAATCAACAATGCAGGCTTTGGATTGTATGGAAAATTTGAATCAACCGATTGGTTAGCAGAGAATAATATGATACAAGTAAATATTACTGCACTCACACAATTTACTAAACTTTATCTTCCTGGTATGATTGCTCGTAAAACTGGGAAAATAATGAATGTAGCCTCTACAGCTGCGTTTGTTCCTGGTCCAACAATGGCTGTATATTGTGCAACAAAACCATATGTACTTAGTTTTTCGGAAGCATTAAATAACGAAGTTAGCAAATATGGTATTTCCATTACAGCTTTATGCCCTGGGGCTACTGCTAGTGGTTTTAGCCTTGCCGCAAATGCTGATAAAAGTGCTTTATTTTCAAAATCAAAATTAGCAACATCTGAAGAGGTTGCTCTATTTGGTTATGACGCTATGCTAAAAGGTAAACAAGTAGTAATTCATGGTTTTCTAAATAAATTCCTTGCATTCATCGTACGATTTACTCCACGTAGTTTGGTAGTAAAGATTAGTAGAAAAGTGATTGACAAGTAACCAAAACAAAAATTGAATTACAGCCAAAACACATGAATAAATTGCATTTTGGCTGCTATTCAAATAAAAAAGAGATTTCCTACCTTTACAAAAACTCCACTTACTATGTCAAGCGATAACTACGGTTGGAAATTAGAACATTCTTACCAATCTTTACCAGAAACCCTTTATGCTCCAATCCAATTGGGGCATCAAACGTTTAAACCTTCGTTGGTATTATTCAATGATAAACTAGGCAAGGCGTTAGGATTAGAGTTTGATAAAGAAAATTCAAAACAATGGGCTGAGTGGTTGAGTGGAAATGAACTTATAACGGGTTCCTCCCCCATTGCACAAGCGTATGCAGGACATCAATTTGGACATTTTACGATGTTAGGCGATGGACGTGCAGTATTACTAGGAGAACAAAATACGATCGACAATAAACTGTTTGACATACAATTAAAAGGATCAGGAGTTACTCCATTTTCTCGAAGAGGTGATGGAAAAGCAACATTATATGCAATGCTTCGTGAATATGTGATAAGTGAGGCACTTTATCATTTGAATATTCCTACCACACGCAGTTTGGCAGTTGTAAATTCGGGAGAAAAAGTAAACCGTCAATTTGCAATGAATGGAGGGATTTTAACACGTGTTGCTTCAAGTCATATTCGTGTAGGTACATTTGAATATGTTGCACGATCACAATCTGTTGAAACACTGAAAGAATTCACAAACTATACAATTCAACGACATTATCCTGAATTAGTGAATACTGAAAATCCTGCATTAGCATTTTTGAAAGCGGTTCAAAACAAACAAATCGAATTGATTGTACATTGGATGCGCGTTGGATTTATTCACGGAGTAATGAATACGGACAACATAACGATTTCAGGTGAATCCATTGATTATGGCCCATGTGCTTTTATGAATGCTTACAATCCACAACAGGTATATAGTTCTATTGATCAACATGGTAGATACGCTTTTGAAAATCAACCAGCTATTTTGCAGTGGAATTTATCAAAATTAGCACAAGCTCTTTTACCTCTGATTCACGAAAATGAAAAAGTAGCCATCGAACTAGCAACAAATGTATTAGAAGCCTTTCCAGATGCATACCGAACAGCCTATTTAAAGATGATGCGTGCGAAAATAGGTCTGCAAAAAGCAATACCAGAGGACATTTTATTAATAGATGATCTATTGTATTGGATGCAAGAAAACAAAGCAGATTATACCAATACATTTTTATTCTTACAGGAGAATGATGTACCTCATTCAAGCATCTATAACGATCAACAATTTCAACAATGGTTAGAGCGATGGAATGCACGGATTGATATGGAGTACAAAGACAAAAAGGATGCTTTCGCTGTAATGGAATCTGTAAACCCTGTATTTATTCCTAGAAATCATTTGGTAGAAGAAGCGATATTCAATCTTGCCGAAAGATATGATGACAAAGTAATTAAAAGTTTACTTTCCGTGATAGAAACCCCATATAAAACTCTAGAAAACAAATTTGATTTTCAGCAAAGCAGTTCTCCTGATTTTGAAAACAGGTATCAAACTTTTTGTGGAACGTAAATAAAGAAAATCTAATGTTAACTTATTACGAAACTTCTTTCGCTGAATGCGGGCAATTTGGTTGCTCCATCATAAAAATACTGAATATTCTCTCCTGGATCCATTAAACCTAAACTGTAAAGTACCGGAACAAAATGATCTGGAGTTGGCGCAGCGAGTTTACCTAACTTGTGACTAGTTTCGTATTCTAAAATAGCTTTAAAATTTCGTTGATCGAGTTGTTGCTTAATCCACATGTCGTATTCTGCTTCCCAACCATAGGCTTTCATATCGTTTTGCATCATTTTTTGACTAGCTAAAGGTAGGTTATGAATCAATGCTCCACTACCAATAATCAAAACACCTTTCTCACGCAATGCTTTTAACTGTTTGCCTAATTCAAAATGATATTCTGGTTTTTCATAATAACTGATACTCATTTGAAAAACAGGAATATTTGCTTCTGGAAATAAATGCATCAACATAGGCCAAGCTCCGTGATCTAAGCCCCAATCTGTTGTTTCTTGAGCGTTAGGAATGTATTGTTTGATTTCTTTAGCAATATCTGGAGCTCCATGGGCATTGTATTTTGGATCATAGTAATGTTCTGGAAAACCATAATAATCATAAATCTGCTTTTGTTCTTTTGAAATATTCACATAGGTTCCTCTCGTACACCAATGCGCTGAAACTACCAATGTCGCTTTCACATCATATTTTTGAGTTAACTCCTTTCCTAATTTATTCAAAGAAGTCCAAAAAGGACTTTGTTCTCTGGGTACAACAATTTCCATCGGATTACCGTGCGAAGTAAATAAAACAGGTGTTTTCTTCCCTTGATTTGTAAGATTACTTGTTATTTTTTCAAATTCATGTAGGTTCATAGACGATAATGTTAACGGAGCCAATGCTGCTAGTTTTATAAAATTACTTCGCTTCATTCTTTCGAATTTTTATTAAAGGTAAGAAAAAATATTTACCATGGTAACAAAAAGAGAGTGTTTGAAAGTCTAACAAGAGCTTATTTGTCAATTTGGATCTACGTCTATCGAAATACGAACGGATTTATTAGATGGTGCAACAAAAAAAGAATCAATCAACTCTTGAATTTTTTCTTTCACTTGTTTTTGAGACACTTCACGTTCTACTTTAATGGTGATTTGTTTAATATAAAAGTTATTGATTCGAGGAACCAAAGCATATTCAGGTCCTAAAATACGTTCGTGAAAGACCTGTTTAAACGCACCCGCCAATTCAGCAGCAGAGCGATCTAGTTGATTATTATCTTTATGTTTTAAAGTCAATTGAATAATTTTAAAAAACGGAGGATAGAAAAAATTACGTCTTTCAGTGATTTCATTTTCATAAAATGCGTGGTAATCATGATCCATTACCTTTCGAATAATCCAATGTTCTGGTTGACCAGTTTGAATAATAACCCTTCCTCGTTTTTTCTTTCTGCCTGACCTACCTGCAACCTGTGACATCAAATGATAACCTCTTTCATAACATCTAAAATCAGGACGACTCAATAACATATCTGCATCTAATATTCCTACTAAATGTACATTATCAAAATCCAACCCTTTCGTAATCATCTGTGTTCCAATCAACACATCAATTTTACCACTGGCGAAATCACCAATAATTTGAGAATAGGCATTTTTAGAACGCGTAGTATCTAAATCTAAGCGCTTAATTACTTTGTCTGGAAACATCAAAGAAAGTTCATCTTCTATCTTCTCTGTTCCAAAACCTATCATTTTCAAACGATTACTACCACAACTTCCACATGTACCTACTGGTGCAGAAATATAACCACAGTAATGGCATTTCAAAGTATTTGAATGTTTATGATACGTTAAGGAAACATCACAATTTTTACAATGCGGAGTCCAATTACACACTTCGCAATTCCAACTTGGCGTATATCCTCTTCTATTTTGAAATAAAATAACTTGTCCACCTTCTTTGAATTCTTCTTCCATCGCTTTCATCAAAAAGGAAGAAAAATGCGATTGCATGGTTTTACCTCTTGTCTCTTCTTTAATATCAGCACACAGAACTTCAGGGAGCATCAAACCACCATGACGTTGAAATAATTCAACCAAGCCATATTTATCTGACTTTGCATTGAAATAGGTTTCTATTGATGGAGTAGCAGAACCTAAAAGCACTTTCGCTTTATGCAACATTCCCAAAACAATAGCACAATCACGGGCATTATACCTAGGAGATGGATCAAATTGTTTGTATGAAGTTTCGTGTTCTTCATCCACAATGACTAAGCCTAAATTAGCAAAAGGTAAGAAAATAGATGAACGCGCCCCCATCACAATTCGGTATTTCACAGGGTCATTATGCAAAATATGGTTCCAAATTTCAACCCGTTCATTTTGATTAAACTTTGAGTGATAAACCCCGATTGCTACTCCAAAATGTTTCTCTAAACGTTGAATCAATTGAGTTGTTAAAGCGATTTCAGGCAACAAAAACAATACTTGCTTTCCTTGTTCTAATTGCTCTTGAATTAAATCGATGTAAATTTCAGTTTTACCTGAACCAGTTACCCCGTGTAATAAACAAACTTTTTTGGATTCGAAAGAAGTTCTAATTTCGTTTAAAGCAGTGGTTTGAACTTCTGACAATTGCTTCATAGATTCGAGGTCATTTTCCGAAGATTTCACTCTATCTATTTGTAATTTTTCAGATTGTAATACACCATTTTTCACCAACGTATCTAATGCTGATGTTGATGCATCTGCTTCTTCTAGTGCTTTTTTAGCGACTGGAAGTTGATACTCACCATTCAGTTTGGATAGAAACAACATCAAGGCATTTAATTGTTTTTCCTTTGCTTTGGAAATTTCTAAGGTATTCAATAATGCTTGTAATTCTATCTCGTGTTGATATTGCTCTGTTAAAAAATAAAAAGTAGCTGTTTTTGGAGTAAATTTTTCATTTACCTCCTCCATTGATATCACAATACGATGATCCATCATTTGTTTGATAATCGGTTGTATTGTTTTTATTCCGACAATTTCAGATATCTGTTTTAAATCTAATGATTCTTGTATCTCTAATGCTTCTACGATTTGAGTAAAACGTTCATTTTGCAATTGTTTTGACACATCAAAATCCGGGTGTAAAACAATTTTAGTTTCAGAAGCTAATTTAAAATTAGTAGGTAAAGCTGCATTTAACACATCACCAATGGGAGCCATGTAATATTCAGAAATCCACTTCCAAAATCGATATTGATTTCGAGTAGAAATAGGCCTCTCATCCAATACATGTTCTATGTATTTTGCTTGATAACCTGCAGGAATTTCTTCATGAACCTTAGAGACAATACCTGTGTAAAGTTTCCCTTTCCCAAATGGAACCACTACGCGCATACCCATTTGAACAAGTTCATTTAATTCAAAAGGAATCCTATAAGTAAACTCATTACGAACAGCAATTGGTAATATTACATCTGCGAAAAGGGTCTTTCTTTCTGACATAATGCTTATTTACAGAAGAAAGTTTCTTTAAAGTCACTAGGGACATCCGAACAAAAATTCAAATTTCCGGTATATTGACCCTGACATAATTCCATCATGGATGATTGATCTATAGCTCTAAAATAGTTGCTTGCAGAATATTGTTTAAAAGGTAATTTTTGAACAATAAAATTATTACGTGACGCAAAAATACCTTTTACTCGCATACTATTCGAAACAGTTAAATTTGTGTACTCTTTTTTTGATTGAGCTAAAGAAGAAGATGGTGTTAATGTATTTAGGTACTCAATAAATTCACTTGAACAAAACATCGTATTGATATCTAAACGAAACAATTGTCTTTTCGTAACACTCTTATCAGTACACTCAGCTGCAATTTTCTTATAAAAACTTTCTCCTCCAGCGCCAACAGCTACAGCTGAAGACGAGCTTTTAATCCTATCTCCTAAGTTCCAATTTATTTTTTTTACTGTGCTTTCTGTTCCTTTATATTCTTTGATGTAAATATCCAGTGCGACATTTAAAGCAGAAGCGGTTCCAAGTGACGCATTTACCTGAGTAGAAAAATAACCATACTTAGCAATATTGTTTGAGGCAAATGAGAATGAACTACCTTCAGATGCTGGATTACCAAGTTTCGCATTTTGAATTAAACTCGTTTCTCCATTAACTTCAAAACGTTTGTTATCTATAGAAACATTTAATTTGTATACAAAACCTGGTTTTAATGCAGTTGTTTTATCTGTTTTGAAATAATAAAGTTTTTGTTTTGGTGCATAAAAAACACCGTTAGTATCTTTATTATAAACTATCGTGTCTCTTAACTTCCATGACCTTGATTTTTGTCCATTCAATGTTTCAGATATGGTAACATCCACTTGTTTAAAATAACTAGAGTCTGGAATCTGTGCTATTTCTAGCGCATTTGTACCACCATAAAAAGCGCGATTAACCCGCACATAATGAATGGAATCTGATTGATCTAATAATGCATAAACGATAGCTGTTTCTTTACCATCTGGAGAAAGATCTATATCTTCATTACAAGAAACAAACATGAAGGCTAACAAACATGCTAAACTCCAATAAAAATATTTTTTTATCATCCTTTAAATCTACTAAAACGCATAAAACTTAACATCCATTTAGGTAAGTGTTTTTCGGGATTGCGATTTTTCAAATGAATATACCATCCAATTTTTTTGATTAACGGAACTTTATGTGTTTCAACAAATTCAATCAAAGTACCATCAGCATCTTCAATGTAGCTAAATCTACCTCCTGCTTCCCCCATATCAAAGGTATCTCCAGTATCTATCGTAAATGGATAACCTGCTGCTTCACAATCTTTTTTTAATGCATTCATACCTTGTACATCAAAACACAAATGAATGAATCCCCAATCTCCCCAAAAACGATTTTCAAAAATTTTCCTACAATCGGTTCTATCAATAGACTGTACTAACTCTATTTCGGATGCCCCTAACATTTGAGCAAATGGTCCTTTTCTTGCTTCAGGATGTCTTAAAAGCACTCTTCTAAATGTTCCTTTTCCACCAGGAAGATTTTGATAAACCGGAAAAGATTCTGTTACATCATAAACAACAGTAGTATATCCTAATACATTTTGATATAAATCTAAAGAACGATTAATATCACTCACCCCAATTACAGAACCTGCAACCCCACCTGTTTTACCTTCGAAATCTGTATTGATATACCAACTTAATCCTTCAACAATTTCAAAAATATTTCCATTTGGATCTTGAACGAAAAAATGTTTTTTACCTTCAGGTGTTTTACAAATATCACTTAAAAAGTTGGCTCCTTTTTTCTTCATAAAATCAAAAGATGCTTGAATATCTTTTGATTTTATTTTACAAGCATATAATCCATAATCACCCAACTGTATTTCAAAGGCTGCTTTTTCGGTATTGCGAGAAGTATATTGCCAAATTTCAAATCCTCCACCACCTTCTAAACTCAAAGCCAATGTAGCTGTTCTGTCTTGTATCACACCACCAGTATATTGTGTCATCAACGGTGCAGGAGCAGCTTCTTCAAATACTTTAATGTCTGTTCCAAACATTGTTCTATACCAAGCCCAAATTTCGGGTACATTTGGAACACCTATTCCCATTTGTTGAACACCACAAATAATTTTCTTCATTTTGATTTCTTTTTAACGTTTAAATATCGTCAAATCCAAGTAATGCTCTAAAAGCTTTTGCAATTCTATTTCTTGAAAAAATATTGATTTTTGTCTGACAACGTTTAATATGATCTTTCAAATCATCATTATCATTATTTAAAGACATTTTGATTGCCTCCTTATAATTTTCAATAGCTTTGGTATAATCCCCAAGTAATTCATAATAAGAACCTTTCTCATCGTAAAGTGTTCTTTTAGATACCTGACTTACTTTTTCAGCTTTCTCTATCAATTTACCTAAATCTTCCAACCTACCTAAATCACGCAATAAAAACATATAATTTTCATAAGAATAACCATAATTCTCATCAAATTGAATTGCTAACTTGTAATGATTTTCAGCTTTTTCTCTGTCAGAAAATTTTTGTTTATAAATCCAACCCAAGGTATTATGAGCCGCAGCACATTTAGGATTTTCTTCCAAAATTTCATCAAGTAAATCTAATGCTGCTTCGACTTGATCATTTTCAAGTGCTTTGTCACACTCTAATAATTTTAAATCAATATTTCTAGAACTCATAGGATTTTAAATAACCTATCAAAAATAATGATTAATAGTGAAACTAAAAGTACAGAATGTGTATGTGTTTTATTTTTGAATTGATACATTTGCGCTATGGAAACAAAGTTCAAACAACTAAATGAAGATCTAACCTTTGAAAAAATGTCTTTTGTAGACCAAACTTTCAAAAGTTTAACATTTGATAATTGTGAGTTTGAAGAAGTAGATTTTACCTCTACTGCATTAATCTCCTGCAAATTCACCAATTGTCGTTTTATTCGTTGTAATTTTTCTTCAACAAATATTAATGCATCTCAATTAAACGAGACAAGCTTTGAAGAATGTAAAATTTTGGGGGTTCATTTTCATGCATGTTCAGACTTCCTGTTTTCACCAAATTTCAAAAATTGCACGTTGGATTTCAGTTCTTTCTACCAAAAAAAGATGCAAAGAACAGTTTTTACAAACTGTAGTTTAAAAGAAGTTGACTTTAGTGAAAGTGATCTTTCCCAATCTGTTTTTGACAATTGTAGCTTATTAGACAGTGTTTTTTACAGAACGATTCTAAAAGAAGTTGATTTCCGCACAGCGAAACATTTCTCAATCAATCCCGAGGTAAACGAATTGAAAAAAGCACGTTTTACTCGTAATGAATTAGAAGGTTTATTGAGTAAATACAACATTATCATTGAGTAAGAATGTCCAAAAAAAAGCAAGTCCCTGTTGTAAAACCGAAATTACATCCTAGAAACAAACACAAAGAACGGTACGATTTTGAATTACTCACAACTGAAAATACTGAATTAATTCCGTTTGTAATAAAAAGTTTTAAAGGAGACGACACCATTGATTTTGCTAATCCAACAGCTGTAAAAACACTTAATAAAGCATTACTCAAATCATACTATAATATTGACTTTTGGGATATTCCGGATAATTTTCTTTGTCCTCCAATACCCGGAAGAGCAGACTACATTCACCATATTGCAGACTTGTTGTGTAGACAGAATTATGGTAAAATTCCCACAGGAAACAAAATTACTTGTCTCGATATCGGTGTTGGTGCTAACTGCATCTACCCTATTTTGGGACATACAGAATACCTATGGGAGTTTATTGGTTCAGACATCAATGATGAAGCGCTGCAAAATGCACAAAACATCATAGATAACAACCCAAGTTTAAAAGCACATATCACACTGCGTAAACAGGATTTCCCGAAAGATATTTTTTATAATCTGTTAAAACTAGAGGATAAAATAGACGTTACTTTATGTAACCCTCCATTTCACACTTCAGCAAAAGAGGCTGAACAAGCATCGATTAGAAAAGAAAGCAATTTACAAAAAACAAAAATCACAACCCCGACATTAAATTTCGGTGGACAACACAACGAATTGTGGTGTGAAGGAGGTGAAGAACGTTTTATCAGTAAAATGATTTACGAAAGTCGAAAATTTAGCAAAACATGTTTTTGGTTTACTACTCTTGTTTCAAAGCAATCCAATTTAAAAAGCATTTACAAAAGTCTTGAAAAAGCAAATGCCATTGAAGTGATTACAACTCCTATGGGACAAGGAAACAAAACAAGTCGTATGGTTGCTTGGACCTTCCTAACCAAAGAGGAACAACAAGATTGGAAAAATGAAAAAGGGTATACTGAATTGTAAAACAAATAATTCATTTCATCGACCAAGCCAAAAAACTCGAAACAAAAATTGAACGGATTACGGAATTGATTGAATGGCTTTTGAAGGAGAATTTATCACCAAGCATTCACCATTAAAAATTCAAAGCTCCCCCACTCCTCTCAACACCATCCCAACACCTTGATGAAAAGCACCTTCTTCGAGTGTTACCTCTTCCTCTGTAAGAAAATCCCATTTTACATTCGGAAACGCTTCGAGTAATTCTTCTTTCGAAAACAACATAGACAATTCTTTTGGTCCGCCCACTTTTGGGTTTAGTTGCACATAATTCAAGTGGTTTTTACTAAACGCTTCAAAAATGATTTTACCTCCTGCTTTTAGCGATTGCTCCATGCATTGAAATTGAGCAATTCTGCCTTCTCCAGGGAAATGAGCATAAATTAACGCAATTGCATCATAGGTATTCGGTTCAAAAGACATTTCTTCCAAACTTGAAACGATATAATTGAGGGATACATTTTCTTTTTCGGCCAATTGTAAAGCCTTATCTTTTCCTTCGCTACTATAATCAAAAGCAGTAACATCCCACCCTAACTTAGCAGCATAAACAGCATTTCTACCCTCTCCTTCAGCAGGTAATAACAACGATAAAGGTTGTAATTCGTTAATTTTTTCAGCGAAAAAAACATTAGGTTTTTCACCATAAGCATACGCTTTTTCAGCATAACGAGTATTCCAAAATTCTACTTGCATCTTATTTTACTTCTTCGTATTCAATATCCTCCGTAAACTCACTTTGTGGACTTGTTGCTCTAGCAGGTATTCCACAATTATCTGCACAACCTATAGTAAACAAACCCATTGAGAAAAAATAGCTTCCTGCCAAAATCCCAATTATTTCACCTTGTTTAATTGAAGAGATTCCAATAAATAATCCCATTCCTAAAAATAGCAATCTACGGAAAGTAAGCGGTCGTTTTATTCTTTCTAACATCTTTTTTTTGGTAAATATCCGAAAAATCACTTTTATGGATTGCAACATAAGTTACATTTGCTACATAAAATACCTTCGTATGAACGCACCTATTTACCTATGCTATTTTCCGTATCGATTGAATTTCAAATATCCGTTTCGCATTGCGCATACAGAAAGAACAGGTACAGACAATGTGTATGTCTTATTACGTCAAGGAGATAAAACAGCTTGGGGAGAATGTGTATTTATCCCCTATTATCAAGAAACAATAGAGACCTTTAAAACATTGATTTCAAATGCTCCACTTCCAAACAACACAGAAAACATTGGTGCATATATTGATTATCTTAAAAACTTATTTCCGGATAGTTATTTCTGCATCGGGGCAATCGATATCGCCTTGCATAACTTACATACAGCAAATACAGGGTTACAAATTCACGAACAATATACTATTCAACCGAATACAAAAGCTACCTCATTTACTTTAGGAATTTCAGATGATTCAGAAATGGAACGAAAATTCCAAGACAACCCATCGATGGAATACTACAAATTAAAAGTGAATGAAAGGGAGGTAAATAGAATCATATCTACCTTTAAATCATTAACTAACAAACCTTACACGATTGATGCAAATCAAGGATTTACAGATAAAAAGGAGGTGCTAAAACTCACGTTTCAACTAGCTAATGAAGGAGTAGCGTATATAGAACAACCCTTTCATAAAGAAGATTTTGAAAGCCACGCTTGGTTAAAAGCGCGTAGTCCTATACCTGTTATAGCCGATGAAAGTTTTCAGAATTATGCTGATTTAGAAAAGATTGTCAAACATTTCGATGGAATTAATCTAAAAATTATGAAATGTGGTGGAATTTCAGAAGGTGTAAAAAGTCTAAAACGGGCTCAAGAAATGGAGTTAAAAAGCATTATCGGGTGTATGAGTGAATCTAGTGTGGTAAACAACGCTTCAAAACAAATTGCAGGTTTAGCTGATTGGGTTGATTTAGATGGTCCGCTTTTATTAACAAATGATTTATTCGGAGAAGAAAGAGACACAGAAGAATTAGTACGTTTATTATCTAATCGTTGATTCTCCTTTTTTCTAATTACAAGGTTGTTAACTCTCTAGTCTTTAACGCATCTAACATAAGGATTAGCTCATCTACATCTCGTCTAAAAGACAAATCAATTACACTTCACTTAACCAACGAATAATTCCTTCTGGATCCACGATTAAAGTTGCATGATAGGCTACTTTTTCAGTTTGTTCTGAAATTCCTATCATCTTTCGTTTGAATTTCAAGGTAGTTCCATCGAAGTACTATAAGGATTAGTTAAAACAAAGTTAGTATGTATGTCTCAACGCAATTACCCCCCCTCAAAATAGGAAACGAATTAGTTGGAGGTAGTAGTACTCATAAAAACCCGTTTTTCTCTTTCGATTTCAGCAATTAATTCAGCTTCAGTAGGGAGATAAGGCATATATTTAGAAGCAAACAACTGTTCCTTATCATTTAAAATAGAATACTTTGCAATAGTATGATCCGTTTCTGTACAAAGTAGAATTCCAATGGTAGGATTATCTGAATTTTGTTTTTTAAGATCATCATACATTCGTACGTACATATCTAACTGACCGATATCTTGATGATTCAACTTTGTAGTCTTTAACTCGATTAAAACAAAACATTTTAGTATGTAGTTATAAAAAACTAAATCAATAAAAAAATCACTTGTTTCTGTGCGCATTAATTGTTGTCTTTCTACAAATGCATATCCTTTTCCTAATTCAAGTATAAACTTTTGTAGATTATCTATCAGCGCTTTTTCTAATTCTTTTTCTGTATACCCTAAATTGATAGACAAATTTAAAAACTCTAATACAGAAGGATTTTTAATAAATTCAAATGAATCATTCTGAAATTCAGTTGTTTTTTGATTCATCTCTAGTATTACAATTTCTTTCTCTTGAGAAGAAAGCAATCGCTGATAATACAAGGTTGAAATATTTCGTTCTAAGGTACGTACTGACCAATTTTGTTCAGAGGCTTCTTTTAAATACCATTCTCTCGCATTTTCATTTGAAACCCTCATAATTAACTTGATATGAGACCATTTTAATTGTGCACACACTGTGCGCACAATTTCAAAGTCAGAAAACTGTAAATAAAATTGTCTAATTTCCCATAGTGTTCTTTTGGAAAACCCTCTACCAAATTCATTTGATAACTCAATTGATAAATTCTTGATTATTTCCTTTCCGTATTCAGCACGTTCACTCCCCTTTTGTTCCTCTTTAACTATCCGTTTACCAATATTCCAATAGGCTTCAACCATTGCCGAATTAACAGCAGTATACGCTCTTTGTCGTGCATTTGATAAAATCTCTTTGATTTCAAAAATATAAGATTGACTTGATAAAAATTCTGTCATAAAAGAAATTAAAATGATTAATATTTAATCTAATTTACGGTTATTATTTAATTAAATCAATATGTAAAACATAAAAAAAGCCACAAAAGTGGCTCAAAATAATTAATTAATCATTCATAAATCATAATTCCAACTACATTCCTCTCTTCTTCTTGATGTTTTCGTAAGCCTCTTGAATTTTTTGGAATTTCTCTTTTGCTCCTACTTGGTATTCTTCACCAAGTTGAGCTACTTTATCAGGGTGGTATTTAATTGCCATTTGACGGTAGGCTTTTTTTACTTCTTCATCAGATGCACTTGATTCGATACCTAAAACTTTATAATCCGAATTGACATCTCGGTAAAACATATTTTTTATCGTTTCAAAGTCCTGATTTGAAATCCCCATCATGGATGCAATTCGATGAAGTTCTTTTATTTCGCTATCAGAAACATCACCATCTGCTTTTGATATGCCAAAAAGATAATGCAATAATTGCAAACGCACCTCTTCTTGAGTTCGCATACGAATATCTTGACAAATACGATCCAACGGAATGTTACCTGAATCCAAAAACTTTTTTAAAGTCTGTAAATGTTGTGCGGAGAAATTAGGACCGAATTGTTGTGCAAAAAATGACTTCACATAATCCAACTCCGCTCGCAACACTTTTCCATCTGCCTTCATAATCGCAGCAGATAAAGCAATCAACATCGTAGGAAAATCATATGCTGAAGATCGTTGTTGGTAAAAAGAAAAAATATCATCCGATGACTGGTACCCACCACCTGAATAGGAAGATTGAGTACCTCCATTTTTAGCAATACTTCTATACTTATCGATAAAAGCTCCTATAGCAAACCCAATGACCCCACCAGCAATGCTTTTTGATAAAAAGAAACCTAAAACGGCTAAACCTATTGAAAACAAAATCTTTTACTTTTAATTAATAAAAACGGTGCCTATTTTCATAGACACCATTTATACTTTTATTTTTTAATCTTCCTTCCTTGAGGAGGGATTGAGGGAGGTGATAAATTTCACCAATCACAACCCTTCTTTAAGTAAGGGAATCAATTTAAAAATTAATCAACCTATACTAGTTCAATCGAACGTTCTATAAACTTATTCAACTCCTCACCTTTCAACAATCCTTGAGAAAGTAACGCTAAATCAGCAAGTTGTTTCGCTTTATCAGCACGAACTGTATCTTCTGATTTTAACAACTCTTCTACTTTCGGGTGATTACTATTCACAACTAATTGATATGTTTCAGGGAAAGCTCCGAAGAAACCACCACCTCCAGAACGTTGTTGCTCCATCATACGACGAATAAACTCAGGCTGTGTGATAATAATCGGTGCTTCAGAAGAACTCATACTTTCAAATTCTACTTTGAATTTTTCCGTGTTAACTGTTCCTTCAAATACAGGTTTCAATTTCTCCTCATCTTCTTTCGATAATTTAGAAGGAATTTCATCTGATTTTTTAATTAATTTATCTAATGTATCAGCATCTACACGAGCGAATTGTACATTTTCATTAGACATTTCCATTTTTTGAATCCAATGTGGAACCAACGGACCATCTAATATCGCTACATCATATCCTCTGTCTTTCGCTGCTTTTACAAATCCAAAATGAGCTTCCGTATCGTGTGTGTAAAGAATAACTACTTTGTTGTCTTTGTCTGTTTGTAATGGTTTTACTTTCTCTAAGTATTCTTCGAAAGTATGGTAAGTGTTTTCAGTAGATTTAATTAACGTGAAAGATTTTGATTTTTCAGCAAATTTCTCATCAGACAATGTACCGTACTCGATGAATAATTTTAAATCATCCCATTTTTTCTCGAAATCTGCACGGTCTTTTTTGTACATTTCTGCCAATTTATCCGCTACTTTTTTCGTGATATGCGCTGAGATTTTCTTCACATTTCCATCTGCTTGTAAATAAGAACGAGAAACGTTTAACGGAATATCTGGAGAATCAATCACACCGTGTAATAACGTCAAGAATTCAGGCACGATTTCCGCAACACTATCTGTAATAAACACTTGGTTTGAATACAAGTTAATTTTATTGCGTTGAATTTCTACATTTTCCTTAATCTTAGGGAAATACAAAATACCTGTTAAGTTAAACGGATAATCAACATTTAAGTGAATATGAAACAATGGCTCTTCAAAAGTCATTGGATATAATTCACGGTAAAAATTTTTATAATCCTCTTCTTTTAAGTCGATTGGTGCTTTTGTCCAAGCTGGTGTTGTATTGTTCACTTGATTTGCAATGTCAACTGGAACTCTTTTCACGTTTCCGTTGTCATCTTTTTCTCCTTCAGGTGAATCAATGTATTCAGTCTTCGTTCCAAAAACAACTGGAATTGGTAAAAACTTACAGTATTTATCTAAAATCCCTTGAATACGCGCTTTTTCTAAAAACTCAATAGATTCTTCAGTGATAAATAATACGATATCTGTACCTCTATCCGCTTTCTCAATTTCAGTAATTGTGTACTCAGTAGTACCGTTACTTTCCCATTGTACTGCTTGCGCTCCCTCGTATCTTCCTAATGTGCGAATTTGAACCTTTTCAGCTACCATGAAAGCTGAGTAGAAACCAAGACCAAAATGTCCAATAATGTTTTCTGCCCCCTCTTTTCCTTCATATTGTTTAACGAATTCTTCAGCACCCGAAAACGCAATTTGATTGATGTATTTGTCAATCTCTTCTGCTGTCATACCGATACCTCTATCGCTAATTGTCAATGTTTTTGCTTCTTTGTCAAGAATAACATTCACTTCTAAATTTCCTAGTTCTCCTTTAAACTCTCCAGTAGAACTTAATACTTTTAGTTTTTGTGATGCATCTACCGCATTCGAAACCAATTCTCTCAAAAAGATTTCGTGGTCAGAATACAAAAACTTCTTAATGATAGGAAAAATATTTTCCGTAGATACTTGAATTTGTCCTGTTTTCATAGCGTAAACTTTGAATTTAAATGATTACGATTGCATATTGTCAATCTTTATGCCAATTGATAACTTCTGACAAAATGACATTCATATTTTAAAAAATGATTTATATCTTTAAAAAAACTTATGAATGCAACCACTATCCATCGATAAATTAAGTTACTGGGAACAAAAAACGTACTTTTCAAACACCGATTTTATTGTGATTGGTGCTGGAATAGTAGGTTACTCAACAGCAATTTACCTAAGGGAGAAACATCCAAATGCTTCGATTTTAATACTCGAACGTGGATATTTACCTTCTGGAGCAAGTTCTAAAAATGCTGGCTTTGCGTGTTTTGGAAGCCCAACGGAATTATACGACGACCTTCAACATATTCCTGAAAATCAAGTTTGGGACACTTTAGAGATGCGTTGGAATGGATTAAAACGCTTATTTTCAATTATCCCTCCTGAAAAATTTGACTATCAACAAAATGGTTCTTGGGACTTAATTCATACAGATACTCCCCAAGCGGAATTATTAAGTGCAGATTTTATCCAATACTTAAATCAAAAAGGAAAAGAAATTACTGGATTTGACAATATTTATTCAGAAGACAACATCGTATCAAACAAATTTGGTTTTAATCATATTTCGACCTCTTACTTCAATCGTTTAGAAGGACAAATTGACACTTCACTACTAAATCAAGCGTTTTATCAAAAAACAATTTCAGAAAACATCAAATGTTTGTTTGGTGTAAATGTCAATCATTTCCAAGAAGATGCTAGTAATGTAATGCTTGACACAAACATTGGAGAAATAAAAGGGGCACATTTATTCATTTGTACGAACGGATTGGCAACTGAATTTTTCCCAGATAGAGTAAAACCAGCAAGAGCCCAAGTGTTGATTACAGAACCTATTCCAAACTTGGAATTAAAAGGGACATTTCATTACCAAAAAGGATATTATTATTTCCGAAACATTGACAACCGTATCTTATTAGGGGGTGGAAGAAATTTAGATTTCGATGGAGAAACAACTACCGATTTCGGCTTGACTGAAACCATTCAATCATCGTTAGAAGCATTGCTTTACAATACAATCACACCAAAATTCAAACCTGTTATCGAGCACCGTTGGTCTGGAATTATGGGAGTAGGTGAAGAAAAAAAACCGATTGTAGAAAAAATTGGAAAACGCATTGCCGTTGGTGTTCGTATGGGTGGTATGGGCGTTGCAATTGGCTCTCAAGTTGGCAAACAATTAAGTGAATTATTTTAATTAATTATAATGAAAAAAACGAAATTCTTTTTATACTCAATTCCATTATTATTTAGTAGTTTAACATTTGCACAAACCGATATAGTTTGTCATTTGCATGACCCTTTATCTACTCCTAGAGAACACTCTGTCGATTTCGAACGCATGCGTTTGGAAGTAAATTTCGAACCTAAATTAGGCTTAGTTAAAGGAAAAGTGACACACTTTTTTACTCCACTGAGAGATCAAGTAGATTCTATCTTTTTGGATGGACCTGGTATCCGTGTGAACCAAGCGTTATTAAATGGAACTTCGGTAAAATACAAAACTACAGACCAAGGAATTATCATTTACCCAGAACGAAAATTGACTTGGGATGAAAAAGATAGTTTAACCATTTCCTATGAAGCTAATCCGAAAAAAGGAATTTATTTTATCGGATGGAACGACCCTAAAAACCTTTCCAGAAAACAAATTTGGACACAAGGACAAGCCTACGACAACCGTTATTGGTTTCCAGCGCACGACTTAGCGAATGATAAATTAATAACGGAAGTTGTTGTTACTTTTGATAGTGAATACAAAGTCCTTTCTAACGGAGATAAAATTCGCGAGACTAAAAACACGGACAATACAACCACTTGGCATTACCGTATTACCAATCCTCACGCTTCCTATTTATTAATGTTAGGAATTGGAAAATATGCCATAGACGAACAAAAATCCGCCTCTGGTGTTCCGATGAACCTGTACTATTACCCTGAATATCCTGAACGTTTAGAACCTACTTACCGATACAGCAAAAAGATTTTTGACTACCTAGAAAAAGAGATTGGGTTCCCTTACCCTTGGAAATCATACGCTCAAATTCCAGTACAAGATTTTATGTATGGAGCGATGGAAAATACCACGGCAACCATTTTTGGGGATTTCTTTCAAGTAGATAAACGAAGCTTTAACGATGGATATTATGTCGCTGTAAATGCACATGAATTGGCACACCAGTGGTTTGGAGATTTGGTTACAGGAAGAACTACAACACACCTTTGGTTACAAGAAAGTTTCGCTACACACTACAACTTATTAGCAGAAAGAGAATGTTTTGGACTTGACCATTTTGATTGGGGACGAAGAAAATCAGCCGATGCAGCCATCACGACTACAGACAAAAAACCACTTGCTCATTCCGAAGTTCCAAATTCAATTGTTTACCAAAAAGGTTCTCAAATTCTAGAGATGTTAAAATACGTTGTTGGGCGTGAAGCTTATAACCGTGGAATTCGTCGCTACCTAAAAGACCATGCTTACAAAAATGTAGATTCTGAAGATTTACTAAACGCGTTTCAAGATGAATTAGGTATGTCGTTGGATTGGTTTTGGGAAGAATGGATATACAGAGGTGGCGAACCTGCTTATAAAGTCGAGTATAAAGATTTAAAATCAGGAGATAACAAACGTTTTACAGAGTTTATTATCCAACAAACACATACTACTAACGATCTAAATGGACTTTTTAAAATGCCAATAGATTTTGAGGTAGTTTATAAAGATGGTTCTTCTGATAAAGTTAGCGCTTGGATTGAAAAACAAACACACAAAGTGGTTGTTCCAAATCCGGGCAATAAAGCAATTGACTATGTATTATTCGACCCAAACAGTAACATTATCAAGACTGTAAGTTTTCAAAAAACATTAGAAGAATTATCAAACCAAGCTTTAAAAGCAAAAAATATGATTGACCGCTACGATGCTATTGTTGCATTACGTGGAACTTCTTTCGAAAAGAAAATAGCACTTTTTGAAAAAATTATGCAAACAAACGAGTTCTATGTTATTAAAGCTGAAATCATCAATCAAATCATTGAAAACACAGACGAAAAATCATTAACATTAATCAAAAAAGGATTAACTGATACTGACATTCGTTTACGCAAAGAGGTTGTTTTATCTACTAAAACAATTCACCCTTCTTTAGAACCTATTTACAAAGGATTATTAACCGATTCATCATACCACCAAATTGGAAATGTAATTGAAAAACTGTATCAAAACTTTCCTGAAAACGCTACTTCATACTTAGATATCACAAAAGATATTTATGGAACAAACGGTAAAAACGTACGCATAAAATGGTTACGTATGGCTTACAATCACACTGGTAAACAAGAATATGCAAATGAGTTAATTGATTATACTTCTAGTTCATATGAATTCATGACGCGCGTAAATGCCATTACCGTATTGAAAAAAATAAACTACTTTGACGAAACACTTTTAAACTACCTCATCGATGCTTCTCAAAAAGGAAATTCACGTTTAGCAACACCTGCTAAAGAAGCAATCACCTATTATTACTCACAAGACAAAAACAAAACGATCATCAAAAACACGATCGAAAAATTAAATATCGATAAGGCCTCGAAAGAAGTTTTGAAAAAATTAATGAATTAATCACAAAAAAACGGCTACCTTTTCAAGTAGCCGTTTTTAAATTTATGTTTTCAGTTTCCTCCTGTCCAACTGAGCTTGTCGAAGGAAAGGAGGAATTTATAGTTTTCTAATATAATTCCGCTTGTAACTCTGCAATACGCGCATCCGCTAAATAATCATCATACGGCATCATCTTATCGATAAATCCTGTTGGAGTTATTTCAATGATACGATTCGCAACTGTGTTCACCAACTCGTGGTCATGCGATGTGAAAATGATATTCCCAGGGAAATCACGCATACCGTTGTTTAATGCAGTAATCGATTCCAAGTCTAAGTGGTTTGTCGGTTCGTCCATCATTAACAAGTTTGCTTTCGCTAACATCATTTTTGATAACATACAACGTACCTTCTCCCCTCCTGATAATACTTTTGCAGATTTAAATGCTTCTTCACCAGAGAATAACATTCTTCCTAAGAAACCACGGATACTCACCTCTTCTTTCTCTTCATCTGTTTGAGCATATTGACGTAACCAATCCATTAATGATTGATCAAACTCAAAATACTCACTGTTGTCGTTTGGTAAATAAGCTGTTGTAATCGTTGTTCCGTAGGTAAAATCACCTGTATCTGCTTTTGATCTATCATTCAAAATCTCAAATAAAGCAGTAATCGCCACAGAATTTTTAGAAATGATAGCCACTTTATCTCCTTTGTTTAAGGTAAAGTTCAAATCTTTGAATAAATAATTTCCTTCAACCGATTTAGACAAATTAGAAACGCTTAAGATTTGGTTACCTGCATCACGTTCAGAAGCAAAGTTAATTCCAGGATATTTTCTTGAAGACGGTTGAATTTCATCTAAATCTAATTTATCCAACATCTTACGTCTACTTGTTGCCTGTTTAGACTTAGAAGCATTCGCAGAAAAACGAGAGATAAAGTCTTGTAATTCTTTCTTTTTATCTTCCGCTTTTTTGTTTTTGTCGCTACGTTGACGAGCAGCTAATTGCGAAGATTGGTACCAGAAGGTATAGTTACCAGTAAATAAGTTGATTTTGCTAAAATCGATATCACAAATGTGCGTACACACTGTATCTAAGAAGTGACGGTCATGCGATACAACAATCACGGTGTTTTTAAAATCTAATAAGAAATCCTCCAACCAAGATATCGTTTTCAAATCCAAGTCGTTGGTAGGCTCATCCAGTACAAGTACATCAGGATTACCAAATAAAGCCTGTGCTAATAACACACGTACTTTGATTTCACTTGGTAAGTCACCCATGATCACATCGTGTTTCGACTCATCAATTCCTAAGTTACTCAATAAACTTGCCGCATCCGTTTCCGCATTCCACCCTTCTAAATCTGCAAATTCCCCTTCTAATTCAGAAGCGCGCATTCCATCTTCTTCCGTAAAATCCGCTTTCGCATACAAGGCGTCTTTTTCGTTCATAATTTCGAACAAACGCTTGTGTCCCATTATTACTGTTTGTAACGCTGGAAAAGCATCAAAAGCAAAGTGGTTCTGACTTAAAACCGCCATACGTTTACCAGGCTCCAATTCCACACGACCACTCGTAGGATCTTGTTCCCCAGTTAAGATTTTTAAAAAAGTAGATTTTCCTGCTCCGTTTGCTCCGATAACCCCATAACAGTTACCATTAACAAACTTCAAGTTTACATCATCAAAAAGTGTACGTTTCCCAAATTGTAGGGACAAATTATTTACAGAAATCATAGATTGCTTAAAAGTTTACCGCAAAGATAGTGATTAGAAACTCTTTTTTATTCAATTAATTCATATTCTTCAACTGCCTAGCATACAAAAATATCCAAATGGCAGCAAATAATGCACCGATTATTAATTCATTTTGAGCAGCCAATTTAATAGGCACTACAAAATAGATAAATGTAAAAGACAAAATACTGTAAATGATGTAGAAATGAAAACCAAGTCTATTTTTACGAAGCATTAGTAACACTCCTATTAAGCCTGTAAACAAGGTAATTAAATTCAATGTTCCATACAGGTAAAACTTTGTATTGATTATCGTCATCCGATCGTATGCAATCTTTTTAGCCAATTCCACTTCTTCTGAATTTCCAAAAACAGATAATACCGAATTCATGCTTAAAAATGACTTTTCGAGTTCTTCCAATGTCAAAGGTCCGTTTAAGAAATTAATAAGTCCTGTAAATAAAGCCATTCCAATTGAAATCAAACTTAAAACACATAAAATTTTAAGCGTATTTTTCTTTTTAGTCGTCTCTTCAACAACCTCTACCTGTTGAATTTCTTCTTGATTTATTTCTTCCATATCTCTTTTACAAATTGTTTGCTATCCTGAATTAACGGATGTAAATATTGATCTTCTTTTACAAATGGTACAACTTTACGGTATACCTCAAATAAGCCATGCACAGCCTCACTTGATTTAAATGGTTTTCTAAATTCGTATGCTTGTGCAGCATTTAATAACTCAATACCTTGAATGGTAAAACAGTTTTCAATCACACGGTATAATTTCGTTGCAGCGTTCGCTCCCATACTCACATGATCCTCTTGTCCGTTAGATGAATCAACTGTATCACAACTTGCAGGGAAACACAATTGTTTGTTTTGACTTACAATCGAAGCACAGGTATATTGCGGAATCATAAATCCTGAATTCAACCCTGGATTTGCCACTAAGAATGCTGGTAAACCTCTAGTTCCAGAAATCAATTTATATACACGTCTCTCAGAAATACTTCCCATTTCTGCCATAGCTAACGCTAAAAAGTCCATAGAAATTGCTAATGGTTGTCCGTGGAAATTTCCTGCAGAAACCACCAACCCCTCATCTGGGAAAATCGTTGGATTATCTGTAACCGCATTAATTTCATTTTCTACAACACGCGCACAATGTTCAATCGCATCATAACTTGCCCCATGAACTTGTGGAATACATCTAAATGAATAAGGATCCTGTACGTGCTCTTTTGGTTGAGCTACCAACTCACTTCCAACCAACAATTCACGCATCAACGCAGCTGTTTTAATTTGTCCTTCTTGTTTACGAATTTCGTTTACAGAAACTCCAAACGGTTCAACTCTTCCATCATACCCCTCTAATGATAACGCAGCAATATGATTGAATTGTTGCCATAATTTACGAGATGCTGCAACCGAATAACTTGCATAACTACTCATAAATTGGGTACCATTCAAAAGTGCTAATCCCTCTTTCGACATTAACTCTACCGGTTGAACTCCAAAACGTTTTTCAATTTCCGAAGCTGGTTGTTTTTCTCCTTCAATAACCACCTCTCCTTGTCCAAATATTGGCATCGACAAATGAGCTAATGGCGCTAAATCTCCAGAAGCACCTAAACTTCCTTGCTGATAAACAACTGGCAGTACGTTATTATTAAAAAAGAATACCAAACGTTCTACAGTTGCTAATTGTACACCGGAATGACCGTGAGATAATCCCAATACTTTCAACAACAACATTCGTTTCACTAAATGTGATGGAACTTCCTCCCCTGCTCCACACGCGTGAGACAACACCAAATTCTTTTGTAATAGTGCTAAATCTTCATTCGGTATTACAGTATTACACAGAGAACCAAAACCTGTATTAATTCCATAAATCACGCGATTCTCTTTCGCTACCACCTCATCCAAATACGCACGACATTTATTGATTTTCGCCTTTGCATCCTCGGACAATTCAACCTGAAATCCTTCATTTAAAATTTCCTCTAATTGTTCCAAGGAAATCCAGTCGTTATTTATAATGTATTTTTTCATAATCTTTTTTACTGTTTCCTCCCTTGGGGAGGATTAAGGAGGGTGACCTAATTATTAATCTGTCACCTCCCTCAATCCCTCCTCAAGGAGGGAAGATTTAAAATCACCTTCCTCAATCAATTTATAAATCTGTCAATCTGTAATTTGTAATCTGCAATCTTCTAATATCTAATTTTCATAATCAACTCCTCCACACTCACCTCTTCCTGCTCACCCGTTTCCATATTTTTTAATTGAATGATCTCATTTTCAATTTCGTTTTCTCCAACAATAGCAACGTATTTCACCTGAATATCATTCGCATATTTCATTTGCTTCTGCATTTTCGCTTTGGAAGGATAAATTTCGCAGGAAATTCCATTTTTACGAATATCTTTTATTAATGGCAAACAATGCGCTTGTTCTGTTTCACCGAAATTCACAAATAAAACTTCCAAACCTTGTCCTACTTCTTTTGGGAACAATTCAAGTTCTTTCAAAACATCATAAATACGATCTGCTCCAAAAGAAATCCCAACACCGGACATATTTGGCATACCAAATAAACCAGTCAAGTCATCATATCTTCCACCTCCACAAATACTTCCCATTTTTACACCATCCGCTTTCACTTCAAAAATAGCTCCTGTATAATAATTAAGTCCACGAGCTAACGTAACATCAAAAACAATATTCGCTCTTTCTACCCCTAATTTTTCAACGGTGTCTAATACAAAAACCAACTCTTCAATCCCTTTTAATCCGATTTCACTCGAAACAAGGTAGTTTTTCATGATTTCGATACGTTCATTAGTAGAACCAGATAACGTCAATAATGGCTTGATTTTTACGATAGAACTTTCAGCAACTCCTTTTTCCTGTAGTTCTTTGATTACCCCTTCTTCTCCGATTTTATCCAATTTGTCTAATGCCACTGTGATATCAATCAAACGATCAGATTCACCTGAAACTTCAGCAATACCAGATAAAATTTTTCGGTTATTGATATGAATGGTAAAAGCTGGCAATCCTAAATTGGTCAATACTTCATCAAATAATTGAACGAAATCTACTTCATACAACAACGAATCACTCCCTACCACATCGGCATCACATTGATAAAACTCTTGGTATCTTCCATGTTGCGGACGATCAGCTCTCCAAACAGGTTGAATTTGATAACGTTTAAATGGAAACGAAAGGTCATTTTGATGTTGTACCACAAAACGAGCAAACGGAACCGTTAAATCATAACGCAACGCTTTTTCAGACAATGAATTAGCAAAACGAGCTAAATTCCCCTCTTCCAACGCTTGAAGATCCGCCTTTTTTTGTTTTTCTCCCGAATTTAAAATTCTAAAAATCAGACGATCTCCCTCTTCCCCATATTTCCCCATCAAAGTTTGAGACAATTCAAAAGAAGGAGTTTCAATCGGTAAAAATCCAAAATTTCTAAAAGATTGTTTTATCGTATCAAAAATGTAATTTCTTCGAGCGACTTCTAAAGGTAAAAAATCACGTGTTCCTTTCGGAATAGCCGGTTTTTGAGCCATGTATTCAAATTTTACACAAAGATAATTAATTAATGTAACAACGAATTCAATATAGTGATGTGTAAATGATTAAAGCTGGAATAATTATAAAAAAGAATTTTGATTGTGTAAATAAAGAATTTCTCCTAATCTTTCTTACATCTAATATATAGTGCAGATGACCAACTTTGATAAAATCCTTGTAATCGATCGGAGTTGTTTTCGAGCTTAAAAGCCCAAGGACTAAATTCAATTGTATATTTAGTTTTTTCTGCCCACCATGCCGTGTTAGTTTTTAAACCTTCAAATTCACCATCGAAATTAAAAAACCCACCACCTTTAAAAGAGAGCATAGTTTCATTTGTAACTTTTTCGTTTGGTGAATCCCAATGTATTAATCCCACTTCTTTTAAAGCTCTTCCTGCATATTTTTCACCACCAAAACCTTCAATCAAAGCCAACCATTCATCTTCTTTTGGAACATGCCATCCTGTTGGACAAACACCGCTATAAACAATCTTCTGATTGTATAGCTTACCATAAATTGTGTTAAATGTAGAATCAAAATTATAATAGGTAAACATTGGTATATCTTGATTTTCTTTTAAATCTGTTATTTTTATTGCTTCAGTTATTTTTTGTCCATTATTTAAACTAGAAACACGTAAATTTTCTGCCATCCATTCGGTTTCACCAATCTTAACCGTTTTATAAAAATTACTATCAATATCATAAACACCAGAACCTTGAGAAACAACATAAGAATTCAGTTTTTCTTTCTTACAACATGTAAAAAGAAACAGCAAAGGGATTAAAAATACTATTCGCATACTTTTTTTATTTCAAAAATAAACTTGAAAGACTTAAAATCAATGATTGACAAGGTTAATTTTTATTTAAATTTGCGTTCAAAATACTGATTATGTTGAAAATTGATATGCACTCCCACATCATCCCTAAAGAATTGCCCGATTGGCATAACAAATTTGGGTATGGTGATTTCATTTACTTAAAACACAACGAAGACAAAACTGCTGATATGATGCAGGGTGGTAAATTCTTCCGTCGTATCGAAGAAAATTGTTGGGATGAAAATTTCCGTATCACGGAATATGCAGATTTTTCAACTACCGTTCAAGTGGTTTGTACAATTCCTGTTTTGTTTTCCTATTGGGCAAAACCTGCAGATTGTTTGGAATCTTCCAAGTTTTTAAATGACCACATAGCTGATTTAGTTGCTCGTTATCCAAAAAATTATATCGGTTTAGGAACAATTCCTATGCAAGATGTAGATACGGCCATACAAGAGTTAAGAAGATGTAAAGAGATTGGATTGGTTGGTGTTCAAATTGGTAGTAACATCAACGATAAAAATCTTGGCGAACCTGAATTCTTCCCGATTTTTGAAGCTATGGCTGAATTAGATATGGCCGTGATGATCCACCCTTGGCAAATGATGGGGGAAGATAGCATGAAA